>JAABUM010000076.1_pt1 | contig 221619 bp, 208 predicted proteins | sample 5559161 | NCBI WGS metagenome assembly JAABUM01 (sample SAMN10711868, study PRJNA513369) | rock metagenome | isolation source: Antarctica rocks | place: Antarctica: Victoria Land, Siegfried Peak nord | reverse complement strand
TCCAGAGCACTTTGATCCTCCTCGGTCAGTGCATAGACGAACTTAGGACGGGCTTTCATGCGGGTATTCTACCCGCACAAGGTTACGCACCCTCAATACCTGATTACATTTGCACGATTACTTAGAACACCTCGTCCTCGCCGATGACCGGGTTGGACAGCGTCCCAATCTCGGCGATCCGCACTTCCACCAGGTCGCCTGCGTTCAATGGGCCGACGCCGGGCGGGGTGCCGGTGGCGATCACGTCGCCGGGGTGGAGGGCGAAATGGTGGGAGAGGTAGGAGATCAGAAACGGGATCGAGAACAGCATCTCGGACGTGCTGGCCTGCTGCTTCACCTCGCCGTTGACGGTGAGGGTGAGCTGGACGTTCTGCGGGTCGGGCAGTTCGTCGGGCGTCACGATCCAGGGGCCGAGCGGGCCGAAGGTGTCGTAGCTCTTGGACAAAAACCACGGCAGTGATTTGCCGATGGCCCGCTTCTGCTCGTCGCGCGCCGTCACATCGTTGATCAGCGTGTAGCCCGCCACCAGCGACAGCGCCTCGGCCTCGGAGACGTTCCGGCCCGCCGTGCCGATGACGACCGCCAGTTCCCCCTCGAAGTCCACGCGCCCGATGCCGGGCGGCAGCACGATGGGCCGGCCGTCGGCGATGACACTCGTGGACGCCTTCTGGAAGACAATCGGCTCGTCGGGCACGTCGTTGTCCATCTCCCGCGCGTGCGCGCCGTAGTTGCGCCCGATGGCGAGGATGCGGTGCGGGGAGGGCAGGGGGGCCGCCGGGGTCACGCCCGCCTCCGGCCAGAGCTTGTCCAGCACGCGCGCCCTCTCCAAATCGCGCACGGCCCCGGCATAGCCCGGCAGCCGCGAGACCACGAGGTTGAGGTCATCCGGGACGGACAGCCCTTTGGGGGCCAGCGCCTCGGCGACGGCGACGATGCGCGCCAGCGGCAGCGTTTTCCCCTTGTGGAAGATGCCCGGAAGGACCGGCTCCTGCGGGTCATCGAACTCTTTGTAGCAGACGAATTTCAATTGGTGTTCTCCTGTATCAGAAACCCGGCTCTCAGACGTGTGCCAGATCAAGGGTGAAGCCGGGCAGTTCCGGGTCCGCCGAGACGCTTTCGGGCGCGTCCAGAACGTCAATATTGCCGCCGGGTCGATAAACGTGAACCCGCCGCTCCGCCGCGTCAATGAGCCAGCCCAGACGGGCGTCGTTGTCTTGGTATTCGGCCATCTTGTCCCGCGTGTCGGCCAGGCTGTCCGAGGGGGAGCGCAGCTCGATCACGAAGTCCGGGCAAAGAGGCAGGAACTTCTGTTTCTGCTCCGGGGTCAGGACGGCCAGACGCGCCCGCCGCACCCAGGAGGCGTCCGGCGACCGCTTCGCGCCGTTGGGCAGGATGTACCCAGTCGAGGAGTCCACTGCTATTCCTGTGTCGTCCTGCCGTGCCCAGTTGCCGAGTTGACGGCTGACCTCCTGATTGCGGTTGCCGGTCTCAAAACCTGTCGGCGGCATGATGATCCATTCTCCTCCCGCCGTCTGCTCGATCCGCAGGTCGCGATTCTGCCGGCAGAACTCAAAAAACTCGTCGTCGCTGACCTTCAGCGCGGGCCGGGCGCGCAGGACGAGCGGCAGCAACGGGTTCGTCTCCAAGAGCGGCTTCGGTTCTAACACAGTCGTCATGGCGTTTCCTCCTTACAGGGAGATGCTCCCCCAAGACGTCATCATAGGTGTGGGCACACCCATCGGGTACTTCCGGCACAGCGAGGCATACATCTGCTGCGCGGCCTCGGCGTCGAACGGGCCGAATTCGACGCGCTGCGTGGCGGAGCCAGTCGGGGCCGCCGTCATCGCGCCCACCATCGGAACGCCGTGTTCTTCCACATAGACATAGCTGCCTTCGTCCGTCTCAAAGATGCCGATGTGTTTGATTGTCTGACCAGTCATGGGTTTGTCTCCTTTACGACTTATCATACCAGATCAGGTAGCGCTGGGCGAGGTCGCGGATCGTCGTGTACGGGGCTTCGGCGCAGCGCTCGCCCCGGAAAAGGAAGGTGGGGACGTGGGTGACGTCGGCGGCGTAGGCGTCGTCGTCGAAACGCACGATCTCGTCATAATAGGCTTTGGACGAGACGGCCTGGAGGAACGCGGCCCGGTCCAGCCCCGCGCCGCCGGCCAGCCGGCCCAGCACGTCGAGGTCGCTGATGTCCTCCGACCGCTCCCAGAACGCCCGGTAGACGGCCTCGTTGTAGGTGTCGAACCGGCCCGGTTCTTTATCCTGGGCATAGGCCGCGCCTTCCAGCGCGTTGTGGGTGCGGACGACGCCGACCGTCCGCCCTTCGGGGACGGGGGCGCCTTCCGCCTGCGAGAACAGCTCGAAGCGGCTGGGCGGCGCGTCGGGGTCTTTCGGCTGCGGCGTGTAGTCGGGCAGCGGCCCTAGTTCTTCCGGCAGCAGCTCGAACCCGCGCCAGACCTGGGCGATTTGGGGGAATTCTTCCCGCAGACGCCCCGCCTGAATGAAGCCGACCCAGCACCAGGGGCATAAATAGTCATGGGCGATTGTCACGCTCAGTTTTTTCTCTTGATCCACAGTAATTTTCCTTGTTGATGCGACAGAATGCGGGTTCAATACCCTCTTTGCTGGCTTGCAGAGACGAATACCCTCTACGTCACGCGGACCCCGTTAAGCAGATTCTCGATTAGGTCAGGGATCACGTCTTTGGCTGAGATCTGGGTCAGGTGGAGCACCAAGACGGTGGACATCAGCGTCCGTGCCGTCACCTCCGTTCGGTGTGGGCGAAGCTCTCCCGCGGCGACTCGCGAATCCAGGTAGCGGCTCAAAAGGGCGATGCCTTCAGCGACGGTTGCCCCCCAGACCTTGCTCACTTCCGGGTGAGACTGCGCCTCACCGACCATCGTGTTGACGAACGCGCCGCGCTCCGCGAGGAGGGACGAGAACCGCAGCGCGGTCTGGCGCAGCACCTCGTCGGTAGTCCCGTCAGGAAGAACACTGAGAAGCTCCCGCAGTTGCGGTAGGAAGCCGTGCCGCTCGAAGACGGCCTGCAACAGCTCCTCCTTGTCCCGGAAGTAGTGGTACAGCAGTCCCGGCGAGATGCGCGCCGCCTCCGCAATGTCCTTGATGGTCGCCCCCGCGACACCCTTCTCTCCGAAGACGGCGAGCGCACCGTCTATCAGGCGTTCGCGCGTCTCGCGGGCCTGGACGTCGCGGCGCGTCCTGCTGGACTTGGACGAATCATACACCCGCTGTATTTAACCCAATCCCCCGTTCCTCAACCCGCAGATTGGAAGACGCGGTTCAGGTAGCCGCGCAGCCGCTCGGCGGCTCCCGCAAGGGGGCTGCGGAACCCGATGTAGCCGTCGGGTCGGATCAGGTAGACCCCGCCGTGCTGCGCGCCGTAGCGCTGGCGCAGGGACCCTTCCCCGTCACGCCACTCGGCCATCTCGTCGCCCATTCCCCCACGGGGGACGCCGTCCGAGAAATGGTGAACTTTGACCCGCTCTCCAAGCCGCTCCCGCACCACCGGCACGAGTGCCGGGAGTCCATCGTTCCCGCTGCCTGCACCCTCGGCGCCTGCACCCTCGGCGCCTGCGAACAGCAGCAGTTTGTGCTCCGGCCCGCTCAGTATCTCGAACAGGTGAGTCTCTTTGCCGTCTTCTCCGTGGACGGCGCCGTCCGGTGCCCGGTCGCCTGCCTGGGGACCCCCGTGCAGCGGGTGCTCCTCCACGGCGGCGCTGGCGGGGTAATGAACGGCCAATTCGGTGACGGCGGCGCGAACGCGCTCCTGGACGACATCCAACCCCGCCAGCAGGGACAGCAGTTTGTCGCGCACAGCCTGGGCGAGCGGGTTGTGCAGGCCGATGACCTTGAGAGGCAGGTCGGTGCCGATCAGTACGCCCTGTTCGACGGGATAGCGCTCGGCGTGGTAAGTATCCAGCAGAGCCTCGTCCGCGACACCCTGCGTCACCAGGGCCAGTTTCCAGGCCAGGTTGAAGGCGTCCTGGATGCCCGTGTTCATGCCCTGCGCCCCCACGGGGCTATGGATGTGGGCCGCGTCACTGACCAGGAAGGCACGGCCCTCGCGCAGCTTGGAGACAAGGCGGCGATGGATACGGTAATTGGCCGTCCAGAGCGGGTCGCTCAGAGTGGCGTGGACGGGACAGCGCTCATCCATCAATGTCTGCCACTCCTCCAGCGAAGGCGAAACATCCGTCGGAGCCTGCTCGGGCGGCACATCGGCGATCAGGCGGTGGCGGCCTTCGGGCAGGGGGAAAGCCGCCAGCAGCCAGCCGTCGTGGATGTAGACGTGAAGCTCGTCGTCTTTGAGCGGCCAGTCAACTCTCACGTCGGCGAGTTGGAAGCCTTCCGCGTATTCCTCCCCCTGGAATGGCAGGTCAAGGGCATGCCGCACGGTGCTGTGCGCGCCGTCGCAGCCAATGATCCAGGGCGTCCGTGCCTCCTCCTGCCGCCCATCCTGGTGCGACAGCATCGCTGTCACGCCGTTCCCCGTTTGAGTGAAGCCTGTCAGCTTGACCTCGCGCTCTACCCGCTTGCCCAGGCTCTCCAGATGAGCTATCAGGATACGCTCGGTCTCGCTTTGAGGCAGCATGAGGACATAGGGGAAGGGGCTGTCCATCTCGTTGAGCGTGATATGGGCAAGTCGGCGGTCATCATGGGAGAAGTTGACTGCCGCGACCTTTTTTCCACGGGCCGTGAACTCGTGGGCGATCCCCATGTTCTCGAAGACCTCTAGGGTGCGGGCCTGGATGCCGATGGCCTTTGACTTGTCCGTTGCCCCACGGGCGATGTCCACGATGCGGCAGGGGACGCCGCGACGTGCCAGTTCCGCCGCCATGACCAAGCCCGAGGGTCCGCCGCCGACGATCAGGATCGGGTCGGAGTCGAGCGTTGATGCAGACATATTCTGTGCCTCCTAGGCCTTGTTCAGTAATCGAGTGTGTGATGCTGCTTTCTGAACCCTGTTGTTAGTCCGGTTCCTACTCTGACTCTACCCGTTTCGTTAAATATTTATTCAGCGAATAGAGCATTAATCCCTAGAAACACACGGGGAACTGTGATGGAACAGCCGGACATCTGCGTAACATCAGTCATGATGCCGCCGAAAGCAAAAGCGAACGAAGGACGGCCGGCGCCCAGGTGCTCTTGGAAGGAGACAATGACTCCTTTCGCGCCGGCCCTGCTGGCGGTGGGGCTGGTCGTCGGTGTTCCCGGCCTGCACCGGGCGCCCCCGACCGCCCCCTGCGGCCCCCGGCCACCGGGAAGTGATGGCGGATTTCACGTTCCCGACGCCGGCTGGATGTAGCGGGGGTTGCGATGGATCAGGACAGCATGAACACGGTCCCGTCCTTCGTGGCCGCCTATCACGTCCCGTACCCGATCTTGCTGCCGAAGCCGTTTTCGCCCACCACCGAGGTGGTCCAGGCCCTCCCGACGACCTTCCTGATCGCCCGCCAGGGGCGCATCGCGAACACCACGGTGGGCGCTCTCGATGAGGCGTCGTTCCGGCGCGAGCTGGAGCGCCTGCTCCGGGAACCGGGGGACGGCTACCCGCGTCGCCGATGAGACAGGAACCACGGCAGCAGGCCGGCCTCCTTGTAGGCGTAGTCCCAACTATTGTGGCCGACGCCGGGGTACTCCGTGTATTTCAAATCCGTGTATTTCAAATCCGTGTCTTTCAGATCGGCTTTCATCGAGAACAGAAGGCCCGTCATTTGGCGCGACTCGGACACGGGTACAGTCGGGTCGGCGCCGCCGTGGAAGACCCAGGCGGGGAGGCGTGCGACCTTCCGAGCCACGGGAGAATAAGGGTCGGCGGGCGGCGTTTCTGTGACAGGCGCTGGGTCCGTGCCTGGCTTGTGTGCGTACACGACGCCGCCGCAGCACGGCGCGATGGCCGCCCACCGCTGGGGATATTTTTGCGCCAGGTCCCACGTCCCGTACCCGCCCAGGGACAGTCCGGTCAGGTAGACCCGGCTGGGGTCGCCGTTGAACTCTTTCATGGACTGGTCCAGGGCCTTCAGCGCCATCGTCTGCATGTCCGGGTCCGTCCAGCGCATCTTGTCGCGGCACTGCGGGCAGACGACGAGGGCGGGGAACCCATCCGGGTTCTGGGCGATCAGAAGACGGATGCCGTTTTTGGTCTGTGCCCTGTTGTCACCCCCCCGTTCGCCCGACCCGTGCAGGAACAGGATGACCGCGATGGGCCGCCGCCCGTTCCAGTGGGCGGGGACAAAGACCTGATATCCGAACGTGTCCGCCCCGGTCGTCACGGTGCGGGCGACGAACGGGACGGCGGCGGGGTCCGCCGCTTGGGCGCGCTGGGTCGCAATGGTCAGGGCCAGCATCAGCCAAAGCATTGGCCGCAGCGCCGGGCGCGTGGGGATCAGTGTCATCATTCGTTTTCCTCCTCGGCGGGTAGTTTCGTCCGTGTGTGCAGCCCCGCGCCGCCCGCGCGGACGGCGGACGGGGGGACGCCCGTGACGGCCTTGAAGACGCGCGAGAAGTGGTAGGGATTGGCGTAGCCGAGCTGCTCCGCCGCCTGCGTCACCGACAACCCCTGACTGAGCAGGCGGCGGGCGGCGGCGACGCGGCGGCGGCGCGTCCAGAGCGCCAGCGGCTCCCCGGCGGCCTTGCCGAACTGGTACAAGAGCTGCCGGGGCGTCAGCCCCAGACGCGCCGCCATCTGCGCGACCGTCGGGCGCTCGTCCGGCGCGGCGTCCAGCAGCCGCGCGACCTGGGCCACCAGCGCCTCGCCGGGCGATCCCGCCCGCGCGTCGGCGTACAGGCCCCCCAGCAGCTCGGCACACCGGCTCAGGAGCAGCCAGGACCAGCCATCCGTCTGGGCCAGCGCCAGCTCGACTATCTCCACAAAGACCTGCCGCCGGCGCGCGGGCACGTCCGGGAAGACCTTGACCGGCGGGTTCTGGCCGCGCAGCCAGCCGTCCATCTGGTCCGCCCACGGCCCGGCGATCTGGAGGTAACAGAGATGCCAGGGCTGGGCGGGCGCGACCTGCTCGGCGATCCGGCAGCCCGACGCGGCGGCCACCAGCGCACCGGGCTGATGACTGAACACGCCCGACCCGACGCGCACCTCGGCCCGCCCATGCCGCGTCAGGAACAGCGTCAGGCAGTCCAGTGGGGCGGGCGTGTAGCGGGCATCGGGCGGGCAGACCTCGTGGACGGCGACGACGCGCGAGAGCGTCGCCCCCGCCGGGGCGGGGGAGCCGCCGAGCGGGTCGGCCAGGCTCACGTCTACGCGCCGACTCTGGCCGGGCTGCAAAGAGTTCTCCGGGGACGGTTCCAGTGGGAATGTCAAATCAGATATGCCCCCTTGCATGTTCGGGAATGGTTATTGGCACGGGGAAAGTGTACCATACAGGGCACGGAACGCGCGAAGGAGAAATGAAAATGCCCGTTCAGGAACAGGCTGCCCCGGCACAGGATTTGGCCGCGCAGGCGACTTTCTTCCAGGCCAACAGTTATGTCGTCCTGCCGGACCTGCTGCCCCCCGCCCTGGTCGCCGAGATGAACGCCGCCATTGACCGCGACCATGCCGAACACGTCTACTTCTGGGACAGCGAGGTCAGCCGCAACGGCACGTCCAACCTGCTCCTGACCGAGCCGGTCTTTGAGCAGGCCGTCCGCCACCCCGCTGTGCTGCCTCTGGTCGAGGCGCTGATGGGCGGGCCGGTCTGCTTTGAGGAGCTGTCGGTGCAGATCACCAAACCCAGCGACCAAGCTCGGCCGACGGGCTGGCACCGGGACTGCGGGCACTGGCCCCAGCACCCGCTGCACCTGGACTACCCGCAGATCATCTATTACCTGTCCGATGTGGGCGAGGGCGACCACCACTTCGCGGTCAGCCCCGAGCCGGCAGGCGGTGAGATTTTGGACACGCCCGCGCAGCTTGCGCGAGGCGGCAGCGTGCCCTTCCGGGGCCGCGCCGGGTCGGGCATCCTCTTCAACGCCGCCGCCCTGCATGGGGCGACGCTGGCCGCCACCCCGAACGAGCGGCGCATCCTCCAGGTCTACTACGGCCACCCGTCCCGCCCGTCACTCTCCCAGGTCTCGCTGATGCCGCCGCACCTGTGGCGCGACGACCACGACCCCGAAATCCGCCGCTTCTACGGCAAGCTGAACCGTTACACCCAGGACATGCGCCGCTGGCTCGGCGCGCAGTAGGAAACTGAGCCGGGGCTGTGGAAAGCCCCGGCGGGCACGAAAGAAGAAACAGACATGATCACCGCAGACGAAAAACGGCAGTTCTTGGACTTGGGCTACCTGCACATCCCCGGCGCCGTTGCCGGAGAACACCTGGCCCGCCTCCAGGCTGAGTTCGACCGCGTCTGGGACCTGCCGGGCCGCAGCAATCAGCACAAGCTGCTCCAGCACCGCGTCTTTATTGACCTGATCGCCCACCCGGCCATTTTAGACCGACACCGCTCCCTGTTCGGAGACCAGACCCAGCTTCTCCAGTACGATCTGCTGCGGCAGGGGCCGCGCAACGAGACGTTCCCGCTCCGCTCGTGGCACCGCGACTTCGTGTTCCCCGGCGACACGCCGCTGTCGGTCAACACTCTCTTGTTCCTGGACCCCATCGGCGAGGCGGCGGGTCCGACGCGCATCATCCCGCACAGCCACCGGGGCGGCGTAAAGCCCAGCCCTGAACAGGCCGGGCGGCCTCACCCCGAGGAAGTGGCGGTCCATGCCGAGCCGGGCGATGCCGTCTTCATCAACAGCGCCCTCTGGCACACGGGCGGGCGCAACACCGGGGACGGCCTGCGGCGGGGCATCTACCTCTACTACGGCTACTGGTGGCTCAAGCGGTACGAGGCAGACCCTGCCCTGCCCTGGCAGGCTTTAGACGGGGCTGACGAGCAGCGCCTGACCCTGCTGGGCGTTCGCAACCCCGGCGGCCCAGATCTGCACCAATATGAGCCGCAGGGCTGAAGCCAGGGGCGATTGTTGTCCTTCGCGTTGGGGAACAATTAAAGGGAAACAATCAAAAAGAAACGATCAAAACGGAGAAAGCCATGACGATCAACCGACGCGCGTTCCTGCTGGGCGCGGCGGGCCTGCTGGCCCTGCCGTCCACGTCTGAGGCTGCCACGGCCGCGCTGCCCACGCGGACGCTGGGCCGCACCAACGTCCCCGTCTCCCTGCTGGGCCTGGGCCTGGCCCCGCTGGGCAGCGGCCGGACCTCCCCCGCCCAGGCCGAAGCGGTCGTCCGGGCCGCACTCGACCAGGGCGTCACCTACCTTGACGTGTCCCCCGACTACGGCGGCGCCGAGGACAAGCTGAAGCCGGTCTTCGCCAACGCCAAGACCCGCGAGGGCGTCTTCCTCGTCACCAAAGTCAACCCCGCCGAGCCGACCGCCGAGGGTGTCCAGCGCCAGATCGAGCGGAGCCTGAAGCGCATGGGCGTGGAGCGGGTGGACGCCGTCCACATCCACAACCTCGGCGATTGGGACATGGCCGCCCTCGTCGCCCCCAGCGGCGCGCTGGCCGGGCTGAAGGAGGCCCGGCGGCGCGGCCTGGTGCGCTTCCTGGGCACGAGCGGCCACATGCGGCCCGCGCGCTTCGTCACGGCGCTGGAGACCGGCGACATTGACCTGACCATGAACGCGCTCAACTTCGCCGACCGGCACACCTACGACTTCGAGGGCCTGGTCCTGCCCGCCGCCCGCAAACACGGGACGGCGGTCGTCGCGATGAAGGTGCTGGGAGGCGCGCAGGGCTGGCGCTACGATGGCCAGACACCCGGCACATTGGCGCAGTACCACGAGCGCGCCATCCGCTACTCCCTGGGCCTGCCCGGCGTCCGCGTCGCCGTCATCGGGATGAGCACCGTGGAGGAGGTCGCCCAGGCCGTCCAAGTGGCCCGCGCCTACCGCCCTCTGTCCGCCGCCCAGCAGTCCGCCCTGATCGCCGAGGGCAAGAAACTGGCCGCCGCGCGCGGCCTGTACTACGGCCCGGTCACGGGGTGAGCGACACGCGAGGAGGCCCGGCACTTCCAGTGCCGGGGCTGGCTGCATAAACCACACCCGGCCTTGAAAGGCCGGGCTATTCAGGGTACAAAGCCCCTCCGGGGCTAAAGACGAGCCTGCGTTGGCTTTCTCTCAGCCCCGGAGGGGCTTTGTCCGGCGAAGACGGGGTTAGCCCGGCCTTTCAAGGCCGGGTTCCTCTCCCCGGCGCCAGGCCGTTCCCGATCCTGCGGTCGTCCTCGCCGTCAGCAGGCGTCTTTCATAGCCGTTCGTAGCTCCAACTCAACATTTGGCCGTTCTGGTAGGGCATAACGCCGTGGAACGGGTGCGGGTCGCCGTCGAAGACGAGCGGCAGGAAGCAGTGGTCGCTGGGCCACAGCGGCAGGTGGGGGACGTCCGCCAGCGGCACCCACTCCAACGTGCCCTCGTGGTTGCCCGTGTGCGCCTCGCCGTGCCAGGAGTCAACAAGAAAGACGAACCCGAACCAGTCTTCCCCGCCCTTGCCGAAGCCCGGCCAGGAGATCGTCCCGCGCAGGGCCAGCCCGTCGGCGATCAGCCCCGACTCCTCCCCAATCTCCCGGCGCATTCCCGAAACGATGTCCTCGCCCGCCTCCAAGCGCCCGCCCAGGCCGTTGCACTTGCCGAAATGCAGGTCGTCCGGGCGCTTGTCGCGCCGGATCATCAGCACCGATTGGCGGTCCTGAGAGAGAACATAGCCCAAGGTGGCGAGGATGGGTCGGTACATGGTGGTTCAATTATACCCGGCGCGTTTCTCGCGGCGGGAGCGTTTTAGGCACCGTCCGACCGGGAACAAAGTTTCCGTCGGAGGGACATCCCTTCCGGCGGAAAGCGTGTGAGATGGTCCCCTATCCCCCGCCGGGCGACAGCCGGCACCCCGTCGGCATGGCGCGCGTTGTGGCCCGCAATATCCAGGCGCTGCTGGCGCGGCGTCACGCGGAAGACAAGGCGCGGCGGCCCCAGGACCGGATGGCCGACGCCGTCACCCGGTTCACCGGCAGCATCGCCTTTGTTGTCATCCACCTGATCGTCTACGGCCTCTGGATCGCCGTGAACTTAAGCTGGCTGGCCCGGCTCCATGTCCCGCGCTTCGACCCGTCCTTTGTAATCCTGGCGACCGAGGCGTCGGTCGAGGCCATCTTCCTATCCACCTTTGTGCTGATCAGCCAGAACCGGATGACCGCGCTGGCCGACAAGCGCGCCGACCTGGACTTGCAGGTCAGCCTGCTGGCCGAGCATGAGGTGACGCGCCTGATCTCGCTGGTGACCGTGATGGCGCAGAAGATGGGGATCGAGGAGGCCGACGACCCGGAACTAAGCGAACTGGCGCAGGACGTCGCCCCGGAGCGCGTTCTGGACGAGATGGAGGCGAACGCGCGGAAGGCTTCCGGGGCGACGCCGTGACACCAACGCGGGCGTCTTATGTCCTCGTCCGCTGGGTGTTTCTGCGGGGGCTGGGCGCGGTTTACTTCTGCGCCTTCGCGTCCCTGTGGCCGCAAATTCTGGGCTTGATCGGCCACCGGGGCATCCTGCCGGCGCGGGACTTTCTGGACGCCGTCGCGGCCCAGGCCGGGCCGGGGCGCTTTTGGCTGGCGCCGACGCTGGCCTGGCTGGACCCGAGCGACCACGCCCTGCGCCTATTGTGCGCGGCGGGGATGCTGCTGTCGCTGCTGCTGATCGCGGGCATCCTGCCCGTCCCAACGCTGGCCGGCCTGTGGCTGCTGTACCTGTCTCTTGTGAGCATCGGGCAGGACTTTCTGGGGTTCCAGTGGGACACGCTGCTGCTGGAAACCGGCTTCCTGGCGATCTTCTTCGCCCCGTCAGCGATCCTGCCGCGCTTTGCCTCGGAAGCGCCGCCCTCGCGGCTCGCGCTGTGGCTGCTGCGCTGGCTGTTGTTCCGCCTGATGTTCGGGTCGGGCGTGGTCAAGCTCGCCTCCGGCGACCCGACATGGCATGGTCTGACCGCGATGGCCTTCCATTACGAGACGCAGCCGCTGCCGACTCCTTTGGCCTGGCTTCTGCACCTGCTCCCGCTGTCATTCCAAAAGTTCTCGACGCTGGGCGTCCTGGTCGTCGAGCTGGCAGCGCCGTTTTTGATCTTCGGCCCGCGCCGGGGACGCCTGGCGGGGGCCGGTCTGCTGGCCGGCTTGCAGGTTTTGATCCTGCTGACGGGCAATTTCGCCTTCTTCAATTACCTGACCCTGGCCCTGTGCCTTCTGCTGCTGGATGACGCCGCGCTGCGCCGGCTCGTGCCTTCCCGCCTGCGGCAGCGACTCCCTGCCGAGCCGGAGGCCCGCCCCGCGCCCCGGCGCGCCCGGCGCTGGATCATTGCCCCGGTCGCCGCCGTGCTGCTGGCCGTCAGCGTCTCGCAGCTCACAGGCGAACTCGACCTGGACCTGCCCAACCCCCTTCAGCCCCTGGCCGCCTGGCAGGAGCCGCTGCACCTGGTCAACCCTTACGGCCTGTTCGCCGTGATGACCACGTCGCACCCCGTCATCGCCGTCGAAGGCAGCGACGACGGCAAAACGTGGCGCGAATACGGCTTCCGCTATCAGCCGCAGGACGTAAATCAAATGCCCCGATGGGTCGCCCCGTTCCAGCCGCGCCTGGACTGGCAGCTCTGGTTCGCCGCCCTGGGCCGCGCCGACGGGTCGCCCTGGTTTCGAGCCTTTCTGGTCCGCCTGCTGCAAGGCTCGCCCGACGTGCTTGGCCTGCTGCAAACAAACCCCTTCCCCCAGGCCCCGCCGCGCTTTGTCCGGGCAACGCTGTACGACTACCGTTTCACGGACGCCCGCACCCATCGGATGACCGGGGCCTGGTGGCAGCGCCGCCCCCGCCGCCTCTACTTCCCGCCCGCCTCCCTGCACCCTCTCTGAAGCAGGAAATCGTCGGGCGGCTCGCGAAACAGCAGCCGCCATGACGCATCACACTTTAACACCCTCGGAAGACACGCCGCTGGTGCTGCAAGTCGGTAGCTTCAATGTCCGCTGGGACGCGCCCGGCGACGGTGAGCACCGCTGGGAACACCGGCGAGTGCGGCTTGAAACGCTTCTGCACGCCTGGGACCCGGACCTGCTCGGCCTCCAAGAGCCGCTGCATCACCAGCGTGACCAGATACTCAAAGCCTTGCCCAACTATGACGCTGTGGGTGTGGGGCGCGATGATGGCGTGAGCGCCGGAGAGTTCTGCCCCATCCTTTACCGCCGCGCGCGCTTTGACCTGGCCGGCAGCGGCACGTTCTGGCTTTCGGGAACGCCGGCCACGCCGGGGTCGGTAGACTGGGGCAGCCGCCTCCCGCGTATCTGCACTTGGGCGTCCCTGGTGGAGCGCGAAACGGGAATTGCCTTCTCCCTGTACAACCTTCATCTGGATCACGAATCCCAAACGGCGCGCGAAAAGGGTGTGCAGCTCCTGGTGGACATGATTCGGGGCCGCCCGGCGGCGGGTCCCGTGATCGTGACCGGGGACTTCAACGCCGAAGCCGACAATCCTGCCATTGGGCGCCTGCGAGCCGCCGACTCGCCCGTCCCGGTGAGCGCCCTCCGGGCGTCCGTCCCGCCCGTAACGCTGGGGACGTTCCACGGGTTCACGGGGCAGGCGCAGGGAGGCGCGATTGACCACATCCTCCTGTCGCCCGACTGGGAGGTGTTGGATGCACAGGTGCTTCCGGGCGACGGCGCACGGCCCTTCCCCTCGGACCATTTTCCCGTCGCGGCCACGCTTCAACTGCGGGGCGCGTGAGGCCCTTCCGGCGTTAGGTCAAAGGCCTGGGCCAGCAGCGCATAGGAGCGCAGGCGCTCCGCGTGGCCGTGGGTGATCGTCGTCACCATCACCTCCGAGGCGTCCGTTTCCCCTGCCAGGCGGCAAATCTGCGCCCGGACACCCGCCGGGTCCCCCAAAATCAGCCGCCGCCGGGTTTCCGCCACCTGCACCCGGTCGGCAAAGGTGTACGGGTAGGTCCGTGCCTCGTCGGGGGTGGAAAAGGGGGCTGGGTGGCCGCGACGCAGCCGCAGCCAGGCCAGGTCCAGCGTCGGCGCCAGCGCCTCGGCCTGCGCGGCAGTTTCGGCGCAGATCACGGACGCCGTGATGATTGCCTGGGGCGCGGCCAGATGTTCCGACGGGGTGAAGTGCTGGCGGTAGAGCCGCATCGCGTCCCCCGCGCCGTCGGGGTTGATGTGGTGGGCGAAGACGAAGCCCAGTCCGCGCGCCCCCGCCAGGCGGGCGCTGTAGTCGCTCGATCCCAGCAGCCACACGGGCGGCAGATCGGCGCCCGCCGGGACGGCGGCCACGGACCGGAACGGGTGGTCGTCGCCGAACCCGCCGCCCGCAAAGGCAAACAGGTCGTCGAGCTGCTGGGGCAGGTCGTCCCCGCCCGTTCCCGCCGACCGCCGCAGGGCCAGGGCCGTGCGCGGGTCGGTGCCTGCCGCGCGCCCGATGCCCAGGTCGATCCGGCCCGGAAACAGCGCTTCCAGGGTGAGAAACGACTCGGCCACCTGGAGCGGCGCATGGTTCGGGAGCATGATCCCGCCCGACCCGACGCGCATCCGCGACGTTTCGCGGGCGACCTGCCCGATCAAAATCTCCGGCGCGGAGCTGGCGATGCCGGGCATGTTGTGGTGCTCCGCCAGCCAGTAGCGGGTATACCCCAGAGCCTCGGCCCGGCGGGCCAAATCCAGCGTGTTTCGCAGCGCCTGCCCCGCCGTCATGCCGGACGAAACCGGGGCCAGGTCGAGAACGGAAAGTTGAAGTGCCATGCCACAAGAACCCCAACCGATACGGGGAAGGTTCCTGCCTGCCGGGGCCGCGTCAGAAGTCTTGATGCAGGTTCTGGCGCCGCAGAGGCCGTGGGACAGAGGCTGTCGGGCTGAAGCCCTCGGCTGTGGGGGCTTCGGCCCAATCCCACCCCAACAAAGCCTCCACCTGCGTGGGAAGAGGAAAAACCGAAAGACCGAGGAAAGACTGGAGTTGCACTTTCCTGCTCCTCTTTGCCTGTTTTTCTTTGCCCGCGCAGGCGGTCACTGGGCGTCCGCGCCCCACAGCCGAGGGCTTCAGCCCCCCGGCATTACCGTCCCCCGGCCTCTGCGTGTCCCCGGCACTCCCCGCTTACGTAATATCAGTGTATAATACCAAGAGGGACCAACAAAGGCTCAAACATGAGAACTGACGGCTATCGGAAGATCGTGTATCCACTGCTGTGCGCGGGAGCCGCCTTTTCCGCGTACAGCCACTACAACCAGGGCCACGCCGTTACGCTTCGCGTCGTCCTGCCCCTGATTATGGCGCTGGCCTGCCTGTTCCTGTCGGTTGTTTATTGGCTGCCGCCGCGCAAGAACCGCTGATTCGGCAGCTTTCCCCGAAACATGAGGAGACGAGTTTGCGACTTAGAGACTGTATAGAAAATATCCAGATCACCCCCCGCCCCCACCCTAATAAAGCCTTAATTCTGGGGGAGAATGATGAGCAGAAGAGGGCCAGTTGCTCTCTCTTGTCCCCCCAGAATTGGGGGTTAGGGGGGTCTTCCGAGCCTTCTATACAGTCTCTTAGACACATGAGTAAACGATGGGCGGCGCTGGGGGCGGCGCTGGCCGTCGGCATTCTGCCGGGGCGTGCCGCGCCCCCGCCCATCCCTGCCGCGCAGCCCGCGTTCCGGGCGGACCAGTTCACGGACTTCGTGGGCATCAGCGGCAGCCCCCTGCGCTTTCATGTCATCCCCGACGGGCCGTATGCGGGTGCGGGCAAGACTTACGATCCGCAGGTGTTTTATGACCTGGGCATCCGGCACTACCGGGCGGGCCTGTTCAATGACCTGACCGCGCCGGACCAGCCAGACCAGGTCAAGGCGGCGTGGGAAGCGCACGGCGTCCTGCCCATGTTTCTAATTGATCCCGGCAAGACCAAAACGCCCGCCGACGTCCTGGCGAGGCTGCATGGGTACGCGCCCGGCTCGGTGGGAGAGATCGAGGGGCCGAACGAGGTCAACAACAAGTTCCCGCCCCAGGACCTGAACATCAAGTACGGCGGCAAGACCGACGAGGCGGGCGGCGCGGCCTTCATGGACGATGTGTATCGAGCGATCAAAGCCGACCCGGCCACGCGCGCCCTTCCCGTGGTCGCCTACACGGCCATCTTCACCGACTATCACCTCGCGCGCCCCTACACGGCCTTCGACTTCGCCAACATGCACTCGTACCAGGGCTACGACGTGCCCTCGTCCAGCCTGCTGATGAACGAGACCCGCTTCAACAACGTCCTGCCCGCCGGCGCGGCGATCAAGCCGTTTGTCCCGACCGAGTGCGGCTACAACGTCCAGCCGGACCGCTCCAACGGGACGAACAACACCGGCTCGCTGCGCGCCCAGGCTTTGAACATCCCGATGCTGCTGGCCGAGTACTTCCGGCACGGCATCCGGCGCGCCTACCTGTTCGCCATCGAAAACGCCGACGGCTACGGATTGCTGGAAGATGATCGGGTCACCAAGCGCCCGTCGTATTTCGCCCTCCGAAACTTCCTGGCGACGATCAAAGACTCGGCCTGGGACCCGAAGGCGCACCGGTGGGTGGGCAGCGGCTTCGCGCCGCGCGCCCTGCGGTTCGGGCTGGACGGGGCGCCGCCGACGGTGCACACGCTGACGCTCCAGAAGAAGAGCGGCGAGTACCTGCTGCTGGTCTGGAACGAGGTCAAAAACTTCGACCAGGACACGCACAAAGACATCGTGAACACTCCCGTCCCCGTCACCCTGCGGCTGCAAACGCCGGTGGGGACAACGGCCACCGTGCTGACGCAGAACGCGGCGGGCGGCTATGATGTCCAGAAAGAGGCCATCCACAACGGGGCGCTGGCCCTGCCAGTGCCCGCCGCCGTGACCATTGTGCGCCTGACGCCGCGCCCCGCCGTGCCCCAGGCCGCGCCCCTCCCGCCGCGCGCCGTGCGCGGGACGGCGACCGAAAGTGCCGTGCATCTGGCCTGGCAGCCGCCGGTTGGCCGCGCTGCCCCCGCCGGGTACTTCGTCTACCGGAACGGCGAGTTTCTGACCGCCACGCGCGGGCTGTCCTATGACGACGCCTCCACCTGGGTGCGGCCCGGCCTGGGCTACACCTACGCCGTGCAAAGCTATAATCGCGCAGGCAGCATGTCCCCCCGCGCCGAGGCCGTCGTGGTGACGCCGGACCGGCGGCCTGATCTGGTCTGCACCCAGGTGGACGTTCCGCAGGTCAAGACAGGCGACCCGGTTGTTTTCCGGGGGACACTTCAAAACATCGGCGACGGCGCGACCCCCGCCGGCACCGTGACGGGCCTGACCTTCTTCATTGACGGCAAGTATACGACCTACGCCACCACCGACGGGACGCCGCTGGTGCCAGGCGAGTCGCGCGTCATGACTGCTAACGGCGGCGGCCAGGGCGGCAAGTGGACGGCGACGGCGGGCGCGCACCTCCTGCGCGTCCTGGTGGACGACATTGACCGCGTGCCCGACGAGCGCAGCAAGGAGAACAACACCATTGACCGCAGCCTGCTCGTCGGCGTCCAAACGCCCGGCCTGCTGCTCGGCGCGGCGGACCCCGCCCCCGGCCAGGCCGACCTGACGGCGGAAGGAACCGAAGACTGGGTTCACTGGGGGCAGGGCGGCAAAGGGGCGGTCAACCGCAAGGCGAACAGGGGGAACAAGATCGGTGCCCTGGAAGAAATCGGGACCGGCTACCGGGACGCGACGGTCGGGGAGAGCATGAGCGTTCGGTGGAGCGACGGCGCGCCGACCGCCCGCATGGACGATTCGCACACGGGCCTGTGGCTCAACGGCGTCGGCCACGGCTACCGCTTCACGGCCCCCGCCGACGTGCAGGAGCGCGTCCTACGGGTCTACGTCGGCGGCATCGAGGGGGCAGGGTGTACCCTGACCGCCCACCTGTCCGACGCCTCCGCGCCCGATTACGTCAGCCCTACCTTCAACGGCAACCTGTCCAACGCCTGGTCCCCCGTGCCAGGCGGCTTCACGGGCGTCTACACCCTGCGCTACCGCGCCGCCGCGCCGGGCCAAACCCTCGTCGTCACCTGGACCCTGAACAGCGAACCGAACCGCTTTCTCGGCCAGGCCCGCCTGCAAGCTGCCACCCTCCGGTAATGTTGGGCTATGATGGGGCGGCCCTTGCCATCGCCGTTGATGCGGGAGCCTTGACGGAGGTGATATGCGATGAAGAAGCAGTATAAAACCAGTATCATGGCGGCGGTCCACGAAACGGCTGAGGACCTTCATGCAGCCGGCGTGATGCCCACGCGCACGTTGCGGGAGTTCGATGCGCTGTGTCTGACACCTGTGCAGCCGCTCACGCCGCAAGAAATCCGGGCGCTCAGAGTCCGAGAAGAAGCAAGCCAAGCCGTCTTCGCCCGGCATTTGAATGTGAGCACAGGACTGGTCAGTAAATGGGAACGCGGCGAGAAACATCCGCAAGGCCCTTCCCTGAAATTGCTGTGCCTCATTAAAGAGAAGGGCATGTCAGCGGTTGCCTGATCGCCGCTCCATGCGCTTCTGCTGATGCTCGGACTAGTTCGGCGATGTGTGTTCGGCAGCCGCCTCTCTCACCATACTTGCCGCCAGGGAAAGCCGGGTGCGGCGTCGCGTCACTCCGCAGGTGCTTCCGGGAACCACTCCTCGGGTTTTGGATACTGCCAGTCTGCCGGAAAAACGTAGGTTTCCAGGCAAGTTGTTGTCGCGCCCTCGGTCTCGAAAAAGGCGAAATGGTTTTCGCCCATCCAGCTCCCGGACTGCACGACGAGAAACCCACGTCGTGAAAACTCCGCCATCCGCTGCTCGAATGGCACGTTGTGACAGTCATAGGCGATATGGTGGATGCCCTCGCCATGCCGCTCCAAGAACTCTGCGAAGATGGTGGGGCCGGAGATTGGCTCCATGAGTTCCCAGACCATGTTCCCGAACCGTGCGAAGCAGACTCTGAGAGTGAAGGGGCTTGGCCTGCCGCGATAGGTCTGGCTCGCCGTGTTCTCCGGGCTGAATGTGTGAACCTGCCACGGCCCGATGCCAAGTCGCCAAAGGCCCTCCATCGTGCGTCTATGATCTCGCGTCACGATGGCGATCTCGACGGCATTGCCAAGAAACGGATCGGCAGCGCTTTCTCTGTTCAGCGCTTTTACCAGGTCCGTCTGGTCTGGTATCTGTATCATTATTTGGCCTTTTGCAGAGGGGAAGCCCTGACCGCCGACCGGGAGCATGGGAAATCTATGGACCCGCGTGTTAGTTCGCGCCGGTGACTTCCTCGAACCGCGCAATGACGGCCGCGCCTAGCGCATGGTAGGCCTTGATGCGGGCGTCGGCGGACGGGTAGGCTGGGTCCGGCATACCCTCGCCATCCACGAAGCCGGGCTGTCCCAGCAAGGTCAAATACTGGTGGGCGACGAGGACGCAGGCGCCCTCCCAGAAAATTTCCTGCACGTCTTCGGGGATGGGCCGGCCATCCAGGCAGGTCGGCGCGAGGGGCAGGAGGTCCAGCGTGTTGTGCTCCGTGCCCGCCATCACGAACAGGCCCGCCCGGCGCATGGCGTGGACGTAGCGGGACAGCATTTCCGGCGTGTTGCGGTTGGGGATGAACTCGGCGCCCGCGATGCCGCGCGCCTGGAGGTCGGCGATGAGGCTTTCGGGGGACGCCTCGTAGCCCGTGAGCGGCGCGGCCCCGTCGGCCAGCGTCGGGTAGCAGGGGATGCCGCCCAGGGCCAGCACGAGACGGTAAGCGTGGTCGAAGTCCACAAAGGTTTCCGGGACGTAGGCCGGTTTGCCGCTCTTCAAAAGCTGCGACCGGATCTCGTTCTGCGTCCCGACGGCATCATCGGCCTTCGCTTTGGGCAGGACGCCGTAGACGCGCCTAAGGAAGAACGCCCGGACGTTCTCGGCCACTTTGTCGAACAGGACCTCCTGGAACGCCTGCGCGACGTGCCGCTCCTGCAAATAGACCGTCTCGCGCGGCGACCCGTGCCGGGCGACGATGCGGTCCTTCACCGCCTGGGCGTCCAGCCCTGTTTCCAGACCCCCGGCGGCGAAGACGGCGGCCAGCTTGTCCGCCACCAGGGCCATGCGTGCCGAGTCGTTGTCCCGGATGACCTGGAGCAGCCCGCGCGCCTCGCCGTTCATGGGGTCGAAGCGCGTGATGCCCTTGCCGCAGAAGTAATACTTGCCAGGGTTGCCGGGGTCGTTGACCTTGACGCCTGCTTGCACCAGGTCGTTCACGAGCGCGATGATCTCCAGCCCGAAAATCGGAAAGATGCCGCGCGCGGTCGTCCGGGCGGCCAGCTCCCCGTAGACCGAATAATCGTAATAGTTGCTCGCGCCCAGAACCCGCACGTCCTGCGCGTCTGCGAGTTCCACGGCCTGCCGCGTCGTCTCGAAGGCGCTGAAGTTCGGCGGCAGATGGACATGGGCGTTGACCTGCGGGCGGACGGCCGGCGTTCGCCCTTCCCCGGCCTGCGCCCGGAGCGCGTCGGGGCTGCCGAGCTGGGACATCAGCTCTGTGAAGTTGTTGAGAGTTGCGGTCATGGTGGTCCTGCCTGGTGAGGGATTTGGGTGAAATAACTGACGTTACGCATCCGGGAGTTACCGTGGGGCAAAAAGGCCGTGGGCGCAGTAGGCCGTGGGGCAGAAGAACCGTGGGATTGAAATCCTACGCTGTGGGGCGAAGCGCCTAGTCTCCCCCTGCGGGGAGACCAGAGAAGGCCGTGCCGGCAACTTCCTTGTCCGCGAAGGCGGACAATAGGCGTCTGCGCCTCACAGACGAGGATTTCAATCCCACGGCAACTCCCGGATGCGTAACGTCCCTAAATTATACCAGCCGCGCGGAGCTTTCCTGCTTTGCTCTCCGGCGATTAGACACACCTATCTGATCCAGCCCAGAAATTGATTGCCCGTATAGAAGAGGTAGAAAAACGCGGCCAGGCTCAGGACCGAGAAGCACAGGAAGCCTTTCTTCTCGAACAGCCGCTCCGGGTCTTTGACAATCGTGTCCTCCTGGTAAGCCAGGGAAAAGAACCACACCGTCCAGACCAGCACGAACGGCAGCACGAGCACGGTGTCCACGCCGTATTTCAGGCAGAAAAAACCCAGCATGAAGCTGAAGGCCACCAGCGCGCAGATCATGCAGGACAGCAGCTTCTCCTCGGTGTAAGAGTGCAGGCTCCGGCGGTAGCGGGCGGCGGCCTGCCGGTCCTCGAGGAAGCGCAGCTCTCCGAACCGCTTGGCGGACATCAGGAAGCAGCCGAGGAACCAGAACGACAGCACGAACGAGGCGGGGATCGGGATGTGCGCGGGGGTGAGCGAATACCATCCCACCATGAGCCGAATGGGGTTGTTCAGCGCCTCGAAGCTGAAGTCCAGGTAGGCGCGGTCTTTGAAGCGGAAGGGCCGGACGTTGTAAAGGAAGCCGCTGACGGCGAGCAGGGCCAGCGACAGCGTCAGCATCGGGTTGTGGAGCCGGGCGATGAGGCCCAGCCCCGTGCAATAAAGCGCGAAGGAGAGAAGGAGGACGAGACGGGCGGAGATGCGCCCGGCGGGGATGGCCCGCAACTTCTTGTGGGGGTGGTGGCGGTCGGTCTCGGTGTCCAGGACCTCGTTGATGCCATAGTTGGCGGAGGCGACCAGGCAGAGGGCGACAAAGCTCACCAGAAAAGACTCGATGAGCGGCCCCGTGAGGGCGCGCGTCCCGCCCAGATCCGTCACCCGGATGCCGGTGACTTTGATGGTCAGCAGGGCGCCGAGCAGCATGGACAGGTTCCGGTACCAGCGCAGGGGCCGGAAAACATCCAGCAGGTTGCCGGTCGTCCGCCGCCAGGCGGGGACTTGTGTTGGCGGGGCGGGGCTGACGGCGGACTCTGACTCGCGCAGTTCGGGCATACGCTACTTCCTTTTTGGGAGCCGGACGGCCGGGGGCGGGGCGAACCGCACGAACTGGGTGCCGTCCTCCTGCCGGGCTGCGACGGGCCGGAACGGAGCGCCTGCGTGGGAGGCTTCCTGCGCCAGAGCGTCGCCCCCGGCCGGCGTCCCCATAAACGTGAACGACGCCGCCCCCTGCCGGCGCAGGACGGAAAACAAAAGCGGCGCGTCGCGGCCGGGGTCCACCAGAAACATCGGCGGCAGGGCGGAGGGCGTGAGCTGCGGCCCCAGCCAGCGGACATCGGTCACGAGGGCCGGGGTGGACAGCGCGCCCGCCGTCCGGTTCAATTTCGCATTGTCGCGGAGCGCGTCGCGGACGCCGTCAAACCCGCGCACCTGACAGACCCCGCTGATGCCGATCAACGCCAGCCCGGTCAGGCCGAGGGCGGGGATGCCCCAGGATAGCCGCCCCTGGGCGGGAAGCCACGGCCCTTCCAGCGCCCGCGCGGACAGCAGGACCAAGAACGGCAGGATGGTCAGCAGGTAGCGGCTCCCCCAGTTCAGGCCCGGCGGGACGGGGTTGAGGAAGATCAAAAGCGCGAACAGGCCGCAGACGCGGCCCATCCAGGCGTAAGAGCCTGCGTGGCGGTCGGCGTCTTCCGGGCCGCCGGACCACGGCGCGGCCAGGGCCGGAATCAGCAGCGGGGTGACCGAGAACAGGCCGCTTTGCGGCCTTCCGTCATGCACCAGGCCGAGCGCGGCGACGGCGGCGGCGAGGGCCAGCGGCGGCCAAACGAACACGGCCCTCGTTCCAAGCAGCCGCGCGAGGGGGATCAGCCCGATCAGGATCAGAAACAGGGAGCCGAGGTGGTTGCCGGGCTTGCTGCCGACAAGCTGGAACAGGGCGCGGCCAACGATCTCTCGGGGGGCAAGCCCCTGCCGCAGACCTGTTCCGTACTCCCCGGCTTGGCCGCCTTTCCCTTGCCCCAGATAATCATGGGCCAGATCAATGTGGCCGGGATGGTCGTGGCCGACATTGGAAAGGAAGTGGACACTCGTCATCAGGTGCGCGCCGCCCCAAAAGCCGTACAGCGCCTGGTTGCCGACCAGCCACAGCAGCAAAAAGAGAGAAAAGGAGGACGCCAGCCCCAGCAGCAGGCGGCGGCCGGACTTCGTTTTTCCCCAGGGCAGGGACGCCAGCAGGACGGCGGCGAAGAGGAACAGAAACAGCTCCTGCACCCACAGCCCGGCCCCCAGCAGCGCGCCGCTGAGAGCGGCGAATGACAGCCGCCGCCCGTCTCGCTCCTCGCTGTCCTGCGTGCGGAGCAGGCAGTATCCCGCGCCCGCCGCCATCAGCATGATGAGCGAGTGGTCCCAAAAGACGACGGAATAGATCACGAGCGGCGTCGCCAGCCCCATGACCAGGGGCAGGGCGGCCCGGCACCGCAGGCCCAGCCGCTGGGCCGTCTTGTAAGTCACCCACACGGCGGCGACCCCGCTCAGGAGCGGCGCCAGGGTCAGGCCGCCGAACCCCCAGGCGCGGTACGCCAGGCCGCAGACCCAGGGAAAGAGCGGGGGGAAGGTAATTGTCAGCCCCTTCGGCCCCGCGAAAAGATAGTTGTGCAGCGGATGGAGCCGTCCCGCCGGGTCCGCCGCCGCGCCGTCATAGGCCAGCGCCGTCAGGCTGGTCAGCGACAGGGGACTGCCGTGCCGGAGGCTGTTCTGGATCATGGCGAAGCGCGCGCCCGAATCGGGACTCCAAAAGGCATGGAACCCGTTGAGGAAGTGCGCCAGGCAGGCATACAGGACGGTGAGGCCCAGCAGGCCGGCAAAAACAATCCGTCGCTCGGGCGCTTTCTCCCCCGGACGGCTTTTCTCGGAACGGGGCATGGTGACTTGGATTATACCAGCCCGGAGCCGCGTTTCCCGTCCCGCCCGGCTTGGATATAACGGGGCATGACTACCGAAGACGCCCTGCGCCTCGCCGAGTTCATCAAGGACCATGACAAGCGCTTCAAGGCCAAAGCCAAGACCGACGACCCTGAAAGCGTCCACGTCCTGCTGACGCGCGCCTCGAACGGGGCGACGCTGGAGCCGATCACGACCATTGACCAGTACCGGGCGCAGCTCATCGAGGCCGACGACCCCGGCCCCACGGTGCGCCGCCTGGGAGAAGTGGCTGGAAAAGCCGTCAGTTGCGACTGAAGGTTAGAACGTATTGGCCGCCCGCCGTGCCGGCCGCTTTGGTCGGCCATTGCTCCGCGCAGCCGCCGCTCTGCCGCGCTTCCGTACCCTGAAGACACTCCGGGGAAACGGCGTTGTCGCCGCCGGAGACCGCTTCGGGCCTCAGCCACACGACATGGCCGTCACAGGCGACATAGTTGGCCCCGCCCGCGTGACGCGGCGTGCTGCCGCGTCCTAATGTCTTCCCGTCTTTCGTCGCGCCGTTGAGGAGCCGCCCGCCGACATTGCCGGTCGCATACAGGGGAAGGCCGAGGGCGCTGGTGGTCAGGGGGTAAGTCGGATCGGTCAGCGTGCCGTTCTTTCCGTCGGACTGCGCGCTTCCCGTCGTGCCCGCGTTCCCTAAGACCGAACCATCCAGTCCGTGCGGCCCGGCATCAAGAACCGCCCCGCCGTGGTCTATCTCGAAAAAGAGGACGGTCTTGGCGGGGGCCGTCAGTGCCGCAAGGCCGAATCCCTCGGCGGGCCGCACGATCTTGCCGGAGGAGCGGTCGGTCTCGAACTGATGGCTGGCGAGATCACAGTTCAGGCCATAGCTCACCGAGAGAGCGGCGGCGGCGGCTCCCGCTTCATAGTAGGCCGGACCCGCCGCGCTAGGGCAGTTAAACGCAGCCCCGGCTTTGACATAGGGGTACGTCTGGCTCACCCATTTGTCGCCCGCCCAGAGAAGGCCGCCGGGAAACGTTTCCCCATTGTCCGTCACATATTGCAGCATCGCCATCCCAAGCTGCCGCTCATTGGACAGGCAGGCCGTGCGGCGGCCCCGTTCGCGCACCGAAGCGAACACGGGGAAGAGGATCGCGGCGATGACCGCGATGATGGCGATGACAACAAGCAGTTCAATGAGCGTGAAGCCTGGTCTGCTCCGCCCGCGATAAGCTTCCTGGTTCATTTAGTCTGAAACGGCCCGGAAGCAAAAAGGGTTCGGGGTTAAAAAGCCGCCCCCGGCCCTGAAGGGCCGGGCTACTCCCAGTGAAAGCCCCTTCGGGGCTGAAGATTGGCCGTCGCCAGCCTGTCCTCAGCCCCGGAGGGGCTTTGTGCCCTTTTTAGCCCGGCCTTTCAAGGCCGGGTACGATTTATGCTGCGGCTAGTAAAAGCGGTAGAACGCCGTGAGCGTGGCGCTCTTGACCTCGCAGTAAAGCCCCACGCCCTGCTCTTCCAGTCGGTCGTTGACCTTCATCCAGTGCTGGGCGACTGTTTCGGCGTCGCCCGCCGGGAGGGCGTTTCCCGTTCGGACGAGGACGACCGCGCCCTCCTCGACCTCGCCGGTCCAGTCGGCGGCCAGGGACACGTCATTTGAAAAGTCCGCTTCCGGCAGGGCGAACTCCTCCGCAATGGCGCGGCAGACCGCCGCCCGCTCCGCCTGCTCATTCTGCTCATCCGTGTTGGTGTTCGGCATGGTTTTTCCTCGGTGTCTTGATAGGTGCGAGGAACCGGCACTGGAAGTGCCGGCCTACGCGATGTGACAGTCGCTCCGCGACTGAGGAACAGTCACCGTAAGCGTCTCTCGCGTCCTGGCCTTTTCTTGTCCGTAGTCGCGGAGCGACTTTCACGTCTAGTAGGCCGGCACTTCCAGTGCCGGTTCCCCTTAGTTCCGCCGCCGAACGCCCGCCGGCTGGGCCACCTCGACCTTGACCTTGCGGCCCCGGAGCGTAGCGCTGCGGAGGGCGAGGACGACCTTCTGCGCGTCCGGCGCGGGCACCTCGACAAAGGCCGTCCGGTCCAGGATGTCAATCGCGCCGATGGTCTTGCCGGGCAGCCCCGCCTCGTTGCTGATGGCCCCCACCAGGTCGCCGGGGCGCAGGCCGTCCTGGCGGCCCAGGCCGACAAACAAGCGGGTCATGCCGACCTCGGGCTGCTCCGAGTCGGCGTTCAACTCTTCGGCGGCCTCGGCGGGGCCGGAGTGCTGGCTCTGCCACAGCATCTGCAAGGCGGCGGCGGCGATCTCGGACGAGTCGTACTCCTCGGACAGCGCCTCGACCGTCGCCAGATGCCCGTCGAAGGCGCGGGCTTGCAGCGTCTCGCGCAGGGACTCTTGGAACAGGTCCCGGCGGCGGGCGGCGATGTCGGCGGCGGTGGGGATGCGCGCGGGCTTGATGGGCGTCCCGATCATCTGCTCGATGGCCCGAAGCTGCCGCCGCTCGCGGCCTTCCACCAGGGTGATGGCGTCCCCCGCGCGCCCCGCCCGGCCCGTGCGCCCGATGCGGTGGATGTACTGCTCCACGTCCCAGGGGATGTCGTAGTTGATGACGTGCGTGACGGTCTCGATGTCCAGACCGCGCGCCGCCACGTCGGTCGCGATGAGCAGGTCGGCCAGCCCCTCGCGGAAGCGGCGCATGACGCGGTCCCGGTCGGGCTGCCCCAGGTCGCCGTGCAGGGCCTCGGCGCTGTAGCCGCGCAGGCGCAGGGCGTCGGCCAGGTCGTTGGTCTCCTGGCGCGTCCGGCAGAAGACGATGGTCGGGCCGGGCGTCTCCATGTCCAGCACGCGGGCCAGGGCCTCCAATTTCCGGCCCGGCGCGACCTCATAGTAGGTCTGGTTCGTCGTCTCGACTGTGCGCCGTTTGGCGTCAATGGCGACGTGGGCGGGGTTGTCCAAGAACCGCTGCGCCAGGGCGGCGATGCGCGGCGGCATCGTGGCCGAAAAGAAGGCGAGCTGACGCGGCGTGGGCAGCTCGGCCAGGATCGTCTCCATGTCCTCCAAAAAGCCCAGCGCCAGCATCTCGTCGGCCTCGTCCAAGACGCACAGCTTGACGTTCTCAAGTGAAAGCGTCCCGCGCCGCAGGTGGTCCATGACCCGTCCCGGCGTGCCGACCACGATCTGCGCGCCTTCCTTGAGGGCGCGGAACTGCCGGTCGAGCGGCTGCCCGCCATAGACCGGCACGACGCGCAGGCCGGTGTGCTTCGCCAGCGCATGGATGCCGCCCGCCACCTGCACGGCCAGCTCGCGCGTCGGTTCCAGGACGAGGGCCTGCGTCTCGGTCTTGGACGGGTCGCACCCCTGGATCAGCGGCAGGGCAAAGGCGGCCGTCTTGCCGGTGCCGGTTTGGGCCTGCCCGATCAAGTCGCGCCCAGCCAGCAGCAGGGGAATGGCCCGCGCCTGAATGGGCGTCGGCGCTTCGAATCCCAAGTCGCCGATGGCCCGCGCCAGGGGTTCGGACAGGGCGAGGTCGGAAAAGGCGGGAAGCTCGGCGGCCTCTTCCGGTTCGGGCGCAGTTTCCTGATGCTTCGGAACCGGGGCCGCTTTGACGGCTTTAGGGGCCGGGGCGGCGCGCTTCGCCGCCGGGTACTTCGACGGGGGGCCGGAAGCCTTCGGCTTCGGCGCGGCGAAGGGCGGCCCAGCAAAGGGCTTTTTTCCTTCGGGCGCGGCGTCCGCCTGTGCCTGGGGCCGCGCTTTGGGCGGCGCGGCCGTTTTCTTGACGTATTTTCCCGCAGTCTGCGGTTTGGGCGGTTTCGCCATTGGGGGTTCTCTCCGGTCTCGGTCGCCCGCCCTGAACGGCGGGGTTTTTCATGGGGCTGAACCCCCGTGCTTTAACAATGCAAGCCCCCGCCTTCGCGGGCGAGGACAAGAAGTCTGGCCTTCTGCCCGCGCAGGCGGGGAGTTGCTTTACTAAAGCCCCGCCGTTCAGGGCGGGGTCTCTTTTCACAGTGTACCCGGCATCGGGTATAGTAGCGGCAGACGGACACTGTCTACACGCTGCTGGCGGCGGGGACCGCCTTCCTCGGCGCATCCTGGGGATGCCCGCTTGGGGGCACATCGGGGTCGCGGCTTACTTTCTGGCCTACTTTGCCTTCCTCTTCAAGCGGCTGGGGGCGCCCGGCTTGGCGAGCAGCGACTTTTACCTCGTCCCCGCCGGGCTGTACGTCCTCCTGCTGGGCCTGCTCGCGCGCCGCGCCCGCCGCCCCGCGCCTCAGACCTATTTCCTGGCGGGCCTGCTGCTCGTCCTGACGCCGACGCTTGTCGCCGCCTGGCAGGCCCACGCCGGGCCGCTGCACGCCCTGCTGCTGCTGACCGAGTGCGTCGCCGCCCTGTTCTACGGGATCGCGGCGCGGATCAAGGTGTTCGTGGGCACGGGCGTCGCCTTTCTGGTCGCCCTGCTGCTGCGCGAGACGCAGGGCTTGGTCGGCCACATCCACTGGGCGGTCTACGCGACCGCGCTGGGCCTGGCGATTTTAGGGAGCGCCCTGTTTTTCGAGAAGCGGGGGGATGAGGCGCGGCGCTGGGCGCGGGCGGCTCAGGAGAAGCTGCGGGAGTGGGAGTGAGAAGTGCAGGGAACGGGCAAGTGAATTCGCGGCAACAAAAGCACAAAACCTGCCTTCGCAGGTTGGGAATGATCTCAGTCTGCGAAGGCAGACTTCGTGAACTTGTTGCCGCGGTTTCAACCGCCCGCCGATGACGCTAACTTTTCGGCTCTTGGAGCACATACACGCGCACGGGCCGGACGCCCCAGCGGCTCATATGGCCGTACACCTGCACCCGGATGTCCACATGATGCCCCTTGATAGCCCCGCCGATGTCGTCGGCGACCGCGTGCCCGTAGCCCGGAATCCAGAGCCGCGAGCCGAGGGGGATCAGGCCGGGGTCCACGGCCACGCCATGCACCGCCCGCCCGTCACGCAGCGTCGAGGTGTAGCGCCCACCCTCCATGCGCGTGTTGATGGGCGTGTAGGCCGTCGCCCTCATGCGGAAGAACCGGATGAACCGGCCGCGGCGCGGCACGGCGTCCAGGCGCATGTCCCAGCGCAGGGCGCGCGGGACTGTCGGGACAGCGCGGACGGCGACAGGGGCAGGGAGTGAGCCGACAGGGGCAGGGACGAAGGTAGTCCGCAGGGAAACAGGGTTCGCGCGGTGGAACAGCGCCGCCGGCACGACCAGACACGCCGCCAGCAGCAGCAGCACGGCGCGCGGCAGGCGCCGCCACGGACGGCGGACACGCACCCGGCCCGGTCCGGCAGCGTGGGAGGCGCCGGAGAAGCGCGGGCCGGGCGCGTACCGCACGACGGGCAAAGTGTTCATTCCAGACGACGGATAAGGCATAGGTTGTGCTTATTCCCGTCCCCGCCTCCCCAACAAACGGAGCGGCCTCTTTGTCGCGGGGCGCGGAACTGGGTATGAAGCACTACCCCTATGGCAAAGAGCAGACCTTCCGGCCACCTCAGCGGCGGCAAATACACGGCCAGCCACACCACGGTCATCGCGGCGGCGGAGGCGCCCGCCCGCGCGGCGGCGCGGCTCGAGTGTGTCAGCAAGATCTCGCTGGGCCTGATCCAGACCCTGCGGAACGGGCCGCCCGCGATCAAGTTCCTGGAAGAGGGCAGCGGCTGCCTCCTGGTCAAAGTGCGCGGCGGCCGCTCCATCCAAGAGGTGCGCGTCTACACGATGGACATGGCCGAAACGCAGGCGGCGATGGAAGCGGCCTTCACGGGGCGCTGAGGCCGGGCCGGGAACTACCGTGTCGGCATTGCGGCATCCTTCGGCCCCGGCAGAACCGTCGGGGTGACGAACACCAGGATATCGCGGTCATTCGCCCCGGCGGGCGGGTTGACCAGCGGGAACGGGTTGACCAGCACGAGGGTGTCTCCATTCCTAATGGTGCGTAGAAGTTTGATCCCCGGTGTGCTGCCGGCCGCCGGCCATTCGTCCGGGCCGGTCAGGCGCAGTTGGAGGGCAATCGAGCCGTCTTTGTTGAGGCGGGGCGTGGCCTCCAATCCGAACACCTCCTGCCGCAACGGGTCGGTGATCGCCGGGTTGGTGCCGATCTCGACGTTAAACTGGGCCGGCGTACCGTCATTCGTCGTGGAGGTCGGCCCGAACACATGAGGCCGCCGGTCAACAATGGTCGCCAGATAGGCGGTCACGGCGCTGCCGTCCGCTGCCAGTACGGGCTTTTGTGGCGGCTTCCCCGCGTTCTCCAGTCTGTCCATCGGGATGCGGTCGAAGTGAAGGCCGGAAGCGTTCAAATCGGCGGCGGTGACGGTGACGAAGGCGACCTTGATCTGGACTTGTCGCGGCGCGACATCTATCGCGTTGATGACCTCCTGCATGTGAGCGCGGCCTGCCGGGGTGGCATGGACAAGGATCGAGTGGGTGCTTTCAAGGAAATACACTCGATCCACGCCTTCAGGAAGGGTGCCGTTCCGATCCCAGCCCGTGAGCGCACGGACCGTTCCGAGTGTAGCCTGCTGCAAGACGAGGCTAATCCAGTGGAACGTGCTGGTGGGCTTCGGGGTGGACGCCGGCGGGGCGGCTTGGGGGGCTGGCACCGGCGTGGGCGGCTGGGCGTGGGCGGCGGGCAGCGTCAGGCCGGCGGCGAGCGTGGCGAACGCGGTGGTCTTCAGCAGTGCGGCTCTCATGCTTCTGAGTGGTGTCATCGAAGAAACTCCTGTCTGGTTGGCCTGCGGAATGGACTGGTGAGTGGCTTGCTGGCGTGCCGCCGGCCTGACCTGCGCCTTCGGCGGCGGGGGCGGCGTCGGCGCGCTCCCGCCGTATAAATGCAGCACTTCTTTTGCGAATTTGTGGACTAACTTGTCGAGAGTAGGCCGCTGGCTCCGGCTTGTCAGGAACGGAGTCACCGCCTCCCGAATTTTCTGCTGCTGGGACGGGGGGACAGGGCGCATTTTGGCTTCGCGCATGTCACGGAAGAGTGCCAGAACAGTTGCCATATCCACGCTTGGCGTTTTGTGTGGCTCCCGCAGAAGCGCGGCAAGCGCATCCACATCGGCATCATCAAGGCGTCCCTTTTGATTCAGTTTGCGGTTCAATAGCTCTGTAAGAACCCAGAGGGCGCGCGACCCGACACCTCGCCTCTCATTCCAAAATCCCATGTGCGCGTAGGAGGCGATGTCGTCTCTGGTGAGGTGCAGTGAGTAGCCCTCGGCCCGCTCCATCTGCATCGCCTCGATCCGCGTCTCATCCAAAGCGATTTGGCCGTCATAGGCGTACAGGCAGGTCTCCCGCGCGACCTGATCCGCCGGCAGCGTAGCCACCTCTTGTTTTAGCTGTGCGAGGCTCTGCGCGAAGCGCAGGTTTCGGATGCGTTGACGCTCGGCGACGATCTTGCCGCCGCGATCCGGGCCGGGATGGTCGTGCATGAAGATCGTCTGCCAGATCACCTGCCTTTCTTTCTTGGTGTGGGGTTTTTTGGCTTCGGCCCAAGCCTGCTTGTATGCCGAAGCGTTCTGTGCGGCCATGGAGACGGCGGCCTCTTCGTCACGGCGCTTGAACTCCGTTGCCTCAATCAGTTGGTCAACATCATTGGCTTGGGCCGGGGTCAGCGTGTTCGGGTGCGCGGCGGCGTAAGCCGCCCGCGCCTGTTCCATACTCTGGAGGTGCTGCTGAACCCGCGCAATGTCGGCCTCGGTCGGGACGCCCGCTGGGGGCGCGGGCTGGGTGTCAGCGGGTGCGTCGGCGCGGGCGGCGGGGCGCAGGGAGGCGAGCGGGGCGGCGACGGCCAGCGTTACGGCCAGGGCCAGCGCGGCCGCCGAACGGGTGGCCCGGCGGCGGGGGCGGCGGGCATCCAGAATGGCTTCCAGGCGACCGCGCACCGGGGAGCGGCGGGCCATTGTGACGGCCCCGAAAGACGCCCGCTGCCCCGCACCGAGGGCACGGGCGACGGCGAGGAGGTGCAAGGCGTAGTCGGCCGGCGGGACGCCTGAGAGGAGCACGGCGTCGTCGCAGGCGCGCTCGGCCTCGGCCCCTGTCCGGGCGGCGAGGAGCCAGACCAGGGGATTAAACCAGTAGACGGCGCAGGCGGCCTGGGCCAGTGTCTGCGTCAGCCAGTCATGGCGGTGGACATGGGCCGCCTCGTGCTGCACCACGGCCCGCAGCCGCGCGGGGGGCCAGTCGGCGGCCTCCGGGGGCAGCAGCAGGACGGAACGCGGCCAGCCCCAGACCATCGGCGGCGTCCCCGCCGGGCCGCTCTTCCGGGCGGCAAAATCGCCTGCCTCGGGCACCGCCGAGAGCAAAGAGGGGGGCAGCGGCAGGCAGTGCCGCGTCAGCCGCCGGACGCGTGTTTGAGTGGTGAGTATCCGGCCCGTGCAGGCCAAAGCGCCAAGAAGCCAGCCGAGGATGAGCCACGCCGGGCGAACGGGGGGCGGGGAAACTGGCGCGAACATCTTGGCGCGAGGCTGGGGAAGAGGGAGCGCGGCGGAGAGAGGCGTGGGGCGGGGATTACTCTTTTTCCCAGGGCTGAACCCCTGGGCTTCGGCAGTGCCAGCCCCCGCCTGCGCGGGCGCAATGCCGTCGGCATGAGGCTCTTCTGCCCGATCGTTGCTCTTCTGCCCGCGCAGGCGGGGAGTTGCATCATTGAAGCCCAGGGGTTCAGCCCTGGGAGAATGGGGCAGGCTTTGCCGGGGGAGGAGCGGCATCAGCGCGGGCAGGCCGAGCAGGACTCCCAGCCCCGCCAGCAGGACGAGGTGGCGCGCCGCCGCCGACGCCCGGTGCAAAAGGGGCAGCGCGACCAGGGCCGCCGCCGATACGGCGAGGCTTTTGAGCGCGGCATCCACGAGCAGGGGCAGGCTGCGCCCCAGGTCAAGGTCCAGCATTGAGTCAAGCATCGGGTGGGTCTCCTTGTGAATCCCCCTGCGCTCCGGCGCGGGCCTGGTCAATGAGCGCAGCCAGCTCGGAAAGCTCGGCCTCGGTCAGCCGCGCGTCCTCGTCGGACAGGAAGGTCTTGACGGCCCCCGTCAGGCTACCGCCGAAGAACGTTTGGAGCACGCCGCGCAGAGCCGATTGCGCCGCCTGGGGGCGCGGCAGAGCGGGCAGGTAAACATAGCGCTTGCCCTGCTCCTCGTGGCGCGCGTGGCCCTTGGCGACGAGGATTCGCAGGACCGAGCGGACGGCGGAGTAGGAGGGCGCATCAGGCAGGGCGGCCTGCATCTCCGCCGCCGTCGCCCGCCCCAGGCGGTTCAGAATCTCCAGGGCCTCGCGCTCCCGCCGGCTCAGGCCCGTCCCGATCATGTGGGGCATGTTTTCTTTCCTCTGTTCCCATTCATGCTGAAAAATCAGCAGTATGCTGAAAGATTAGCATATGCCGGGCCGGGTTGTCAAGGGTCTGCGGAAAAATCCGCATCAAAATCACGCTTGACAAACCCCCGCCCGTGTTTTATACTGGTCGTGTGTGCCGTCTGCGGGCGAACGCGCCCGCCACAGACCCATCCCTCGGAGGAGAACCCGATGCACAAGCAGACTACGGCGACCCGGATCGCCCTCGCTGTGGCCTGGACATTTCTGGCCGGACTGGCCGCCGTCCCGAAGGCGGCAGTGAGGTCTTCGGCAGTGAGGTCTTCGGCAGTGAGGTCTTCGGCAGTGAGGTCTTCGGCAGTGAGGTCTTCGGCAGTGAGGTCTTCGGCAGTGAGGTCTTCGGCGCTCCGTACATGGACATGACGAACGTCATGTTCAAGAGCCAACTGTTCAAGGACCAGCTCGACTCGGTTTCCGGTGGGGGCCGGGCCGGATCGCACCGCCGCGCGGCTCGGACACGGCCCGCCGGGCGGGGGGTGATCGCCGGCGCACCCTCCACGACCGGCCCCCGCGCCGTGCTGACCTGCCAGGCGTCCCCAGCCGTCTCCGCCCGCGTCGTGCGTCAGTATGCCGCGTGGGTCGCCAAGATCACCGGCCCGGACAAAGCGCAGCAGCTCCAGGCCGAGTTCACCAGACACAGCCCCGTCGCCCTATGGGCCGGGGCCGAGCGCTCCGATGGCCTCAAGCCGGGTAACGTGGCCGACGTCCTGACCTCCTACTGGGTGATGAACAGGATGATCGCCAACGGCGTCCCGTCCACCACAGCCGCTCAGGTGCAGCGCCAGGAGATGGCGGAGACGCTGATGCTCAACTACGTCATGCAGTCGCTCGCCTACGGCGCGGCGGTGCGTAAGGGCGACAAGGATCTGGCCCGGCGCCTGGGCGACGCGGCCGTAACGCGCTTCAAAAACGAGGCCCATGTAGACCTGCGCCGGGTGCGCCTGACCGATGACGGCTTCCAGGGCGCGCGAGGACCGGCGGTTGAAACCGCCGGTCCTCTGCAATTCCGAGATGCCCCATGAAACCTTTTCTGCCCCCTGCCTTCCTCGGCCTCGCCCTGACCTTTGGGGCCGCGCCCGCCCAGGTGCCCGCGCCCCATCCGCCGGTCGCTGTCCCGTTCACGCTGGCGAAACCGGGCTTCGTCACCCTTGTCATCGAGGACGCGCAGGGCAAGCGCGTCCGCAACCTCGTCAGCGAGACCCCCTTCCCCGCCGGCCCGAACACGGCCTTTTGGGACGGGCTGGACGATCGGGGGCGCAACCCGGATGCCGCCCGGCACGGCGTTTACGATGTTCCCGGCAGGCTGGTCCGCCCAGGCGTTTACACCGTGCGCGGCCTGGTGCGCCCCGCGATCACTGTGCGCTACGAGATGATGCCCTACACGCACGGCGATCCCGGCTGGGACACCAAGGACAAGGCTGCGGGCTGGCTCGCCAACCACACCGCCCCCCAGTCCGCCCTGTTCGTGCCCGAAAAGGACGCCGGTCTGGGGCCGGGGGGCGGCGCGCCGGGCGGGCAGGTATTGGTCGGCTCCTACGTCACCGAAGGCGGCAGCGGGCTGGCCTGGCTGGACCTGAACGGGCGCAAGCGCTACGGCCAGTTTTGGATCGGCGGCGTCTGGACCGGCGCCCCCTTTCTCGCCTACGACGCGGGCGCGGGTCCCCAAGCCGGCGTCTACGCCTACACCGCCTCGGCCTGGGCCGACGAGGTGCGCCTGCACACCCTGGTGACAGTCGCCAACAAGGCCGATGCGCCCCGCGACACCCGGCTGGGGTCGGGGGACGACCGCCCCGTCCTGACGCCGACCTGGAAGTTCCCCGGCGGCGGGGGCGCGTGGAACTCGTCCTCGCCGCTGGCCGCTGTCGGCGGCGTCGCCGCCCGGAACGGCCTGGTCGCGGTCAGTCTGCCCAAGATGCACCAGATTTTGTTTGTGGACGCCGCCCGCCACAAGGCGCTGGGCGTCGCCGCGCTGGCGGACCCGCGCGGGCTGGCCTTCGACCGCCAGGGCCGCCTGCTGGTTTTGTCGGGGACGCGGCTCGAACGCGCCGCGCTCCCCGCCAATCTCCGAAACGGCGCGGGGCTGGTCTCCGGCGCGGACTTCGGGGCGCCGCTGGACACGGCGGGCTGGACGGCCACGGCAAGCGCCGGCGCGGGTGGCCTGGCCCCACAGAACGCGCTGGGCGCCGAGCCGGGCGCGCGCTGGGCGACCGGCATCCCTCAGACCCCCGGCCAGTTTTTCACGGTAGACATGGGCAAGCCCTGCGACTTCACGACCCTTTCCCTGACCAGCCCTGCCTCCGAATACCCGCGCGGCTTCGCCGTCTACGCTTCTCAGGACGGCCGCACTTGGGGCAAGCCACTGGCGAAGGGCGAGGGCCAGGAGGCCGGTCCCGACAAGGCCCGCATCGGCATCGCCGCCGCCGTCTTCCCGCGCGTGACGGCGCGCTTCCTCAAAGTCGTGCAGACCGGCTTGTCCCATGACCACCCGTGGAGCATCAGCGCCCTGAAAGTCTACGACAGCCCGGCCTGCCTGCTGCCCGGCCTGGAGGTGGTCGCGGCGCACGGCCTGGAAGACCCCCAGGGCATCACGCTGGATGCGCGCGGCGACATCTACGTCAGCGACGGCGGGAGGAGCCACCAGGTCAAGGTCTTCTCGCCTCAGGGGAAGCCGCTGCGCGCCATCGGGCGGGCCGGCAAGCCCGGACAGGGGCCGTATGATCCGGCCCACATGAACGACCCAGTCGGTATCACGGTGGACAGCCGGAACCGGCTGTGGGTCGCCGAGAACAACTACCAGCCCAAGCGCATCTCCGTCTGGGACGCCCGGACCGGCGCGCTGCTCCACGCTTATTACGGCCCGTACAAGTACGGCGGCGGCGGCGTCCTCGACCCCCGCGACCGGACGCTGTTCCACCTTGACGGCATGACCCTGAAGCTGGACTGGAAGACGGGGACGGCGAAGCCGGTGGATGTTTATTATCGGCAGGGCGCGGCGGACGCGCCGACGCTGGGCGACGACGTAGACAACACGCCGATGACGCCGCTGTATGCCCACGGTCACCGGTACATGACCAACTGCGACACGACCAACGCCACCAATGGAGCCGCCGCCGCGATCCTCTGGGAGATGGGGGCTGACGGCGTGGCAAAGGCCGTCGCCGCCGTGGGCCGGGCCAACGACTGGAAGGTCCTGAAGACCCCCGCCTTCCGGCCGCGCTGGCCGCAGGGCACGGACATGGGCGCGGACGGCTGGTGGTACGGCGAGGGGGCGGCGCGCAACGCCTGCCTGTTCATCTGGAACGACGAGAACGGCGACGGCAAGGTGCAGCCGAACGAGGTCGTGATGAAACAGACCGACACCGGTTCCGTCACGGTCGCGCCGGACCTGTCCTTTGTTGTCGAGCGCGTCGGCGGGCGGGCCATGCGTTTTGCCCCTGTCGGCTGGACCGCGACGGGCGCCCCACGCTACCGCTTGGATCGGGGCCAGACGCTATCTGTGGGCGCGCAGCCCGAAGCGTCCACGGGCATGGGCCAGGCGCTGCTCGGCACGGACGGCTGGACCGTGCTGACCACGGCCCCCGCCCCCTTCGCCCCCGAAGGCGTCGGCGGCAGCCGCAATGGCATCCCGACCTGGCAGTACCCCTCCCTGTGGCCGGGCCTGCACCCCTCGCACGACGCCCCATTGCCGGACCGCCCCGGCGAGCTGATCGGGACGACGCGCCTGCTGGGCGGCTTTGTGACCCCGAAGGGGTCGGACGCCGGGCCGCTGTGGGCAATCAACGGCAACAAGGGCAATGTCTACCTGTTCACCCAGGACGGCCTGTTCGTCGCCACTCTCTTCCGGGACAGCCGCTTGAAGAGCTGGGACGCTCCGAAGGCGATCCGGGGCATGTCCGTGAGCGACTTGAGCCTCCAGGAAGAGTGCTTCTACCCCACCATCACGCAGACGGCTGGGGACGGCCGGATTTATTTGCAGGGCAACGGCTGCATTTTGAGCACCGAGGGCTTGGAAGGCATCCGCCGCCTGCCTGCCCGACCGCTCACCCTCACGGCGACGGACTTGGAGGCGGCGCAGGCATGGTTCGTCAGGCAGGAGGCCCGGCGCCAGCAGGAGGCGGCCGCCGCCCAGAGGCCGCTTCTCGTCGCCCTGCGCCCCCTGGCCCCCACCGTAGACGGCAGGCTGGACGACTGGGCGGGGGCCGCGTGGGCGGCGATTGACCGGCGCACTCAGCCGCAGGGCGATTGGGGCCGCTCCGAGCAGAACATCCAGGCCGCCCTGGCTGTGTCCGGCGGCCGGCTGTACGCCGCCTGGAAGACCGGCGACGCCGGGCTGCTGGACAGCCGCCCCGAAGCGCTGCAAAACCTGTTCAAATCAGGCGGCGCGCTGGATTTGATGCTGGATGCCATTCCCGGCGGCGAACGCCTGCTGGTGACGCGGGCGAACGGCAAGACGGCGGCGGTGCTGTACCGCCCGCATGTCCCCGGAACGACCGAGCCGGTCAAGTTCGTTTCCAACATGGGCACACTGAAGACGACCCTCATAGACCGCGTGGACGATGTGAGCGGGCAGGTGGCGCTGGCCGGGGCGGACGGTAATTACGAGCTGTCCGTGCCGCTGTCCCTGCTGTCGCTGTCGCCCCAGGCGGAGCAGACGCTCCAGGGCGACATCGGCCTCCTGCGCGGCAACGGGTTCCAAACGTTGCAGCGCGTCTACTGGCACAACAAGGCCACGGGCCTAGTCTCGGACCTGGCGAGCGAGGCGGAGCTGACGCCCCAGCTCTGGGGGACGTGGCGGTTCCAGTAAACCCCCTGCCCCCTGATGTTACGCAGCAATCATCCCCGGAATGAATTCCAGGTGACTTATGCTCATAAAACACAAGCCCTTTCCCCTTCCGCTCTGTCTGACCGTTCTGGCCGTTCTGACCGTTCTGGCCGTGCTGTGCCTGCTCGCGCCGGTGCGCGCGCTGGACCTGACGAACGGCGTCATGCAGGCCGTGCCCACGCCCGGCGGCAACGCGCCCGTCGTGGACGGCAACCTGTCCGATTGGGACCTGTCCGGGGCGGAGCCGGTCTGGATCGCGCCCGAAACGGCCCAAAAGCTCCATGCCGAGGTCGCGCTGATGTACGACAAGGGCGCCCTCTACCTCGGCGCGGACGTCAGCCTGCCGGGGCGCGGCCTCCACAACCCCAACAACCCCGTGGACGCCTTCTGGGGGGGGGACGTGCTGGAACTGCGTGTCGCCGCCGACCCCAGCCTGCCTGTGCCCCTGAACAACGGCGTGGCCGGCGACCGCGTCGCGCACCTGACATTGTGGAAAAATTCGGAGACCGGCAAGGACTACCTGCACATTGCCTACGGCGTCAACCTGGACAAAGGCCACGCCGTCAACCCGCCCGGCGCCCAGATCGCGATCAAGCAGGGCGGCGCCGACCATTATGTCGTCGAAGCCCGCATCCCCTGGGCCGCGCTCCACGCGCCGGGCGGCAGGAACCCCTTTGTGCCCGGCCAGAAGATGACCGCCGTTTGGAGTCCGCACTGGGGCGGCGAAACGCAGGTCGCCGCGCTGTACCGCCAGAACCCCGGCGCGTTCGCCTTCAGCCAGCCCCAGACCTGGGGGCAGGTCGCGTTCAGCCCGACCGGCCGGCTCAAGCGCCGGCATGAGACGATGGCCCAGCTTCTGGCGCGGTTCGCCGCCCCCGCCGCCCCGACTGTCGGCGTCCCCTTCACCGTCACCGTGCCGGGGGAGGGCCTCAAGACATCCGTCAACATCTTCGGGCCGCGCGGCGATGTCGTCCGGGAATTGATGGGCGGCGAGAGCCGCCCCCACGGCCCCTTGACCCTGCGCTGGGACGGCAAAGACCAGTGGGGAATGCCGATGCCTGCCGGTCGGTACAACTGGGGCGCCTACTTCTCGCGCGGCCTGGAAGCCCAGTACGTCGCGGGCGTCGGCAAGACCGCCGACCCCTACTACGACACCGCCGATGGCCGGGGCGGCTGGGGCGGGGACCACTCGAATCCAATTGACGTGGCTGCCGACGCGAGCGGCCTGTACTTCCTGTGGCCCGTCGCCGAAAGCGGCCGCGCCCTTGTCAAGACCGGCTATGACGGCAGGGTGCTCTGGCGCAAGACCCCCTTTGTCGGCGGCGGCTTCGGGCCGTTCTATGCCGTGGCGACCAACGGCAAGTATGTCTTCCTGACGCTGGGCGACTCCCACCCCCAACTGGTCCGGCTGGACGCGGCCACAGGCCAAACGTTGACGTGGGGCGACGCGCCCGACGCCAAAGCGGGAGCGCTCATTTCGGGCAGCGAGGCCATCAAGATGCCTCCTGCGTCTTCGCCCCTGGGCGGCCAGCCCGAATCGGTCGGCCTGGCCGCGACGGCGACCGAAGTTTTCGTCCCGGTCTACTCGCGCGGCATCATCCAGATCATGGACCCGGAGACGGGCGCCCTCACCCGCACCCTGTCCTGCCCCGGCCCGCGCGGCGTCTGCTTGGACGCTCAGGGCAACTTATACGCCGTGTCTTATGTCTCCGGGCAGACGCCGCCCATCTTGATGTTCCACGGGGCGCGGGGAGAACCCGACATCCACGCCTGCGGCGGCCTGGAGGTGCGCGGCCTGGAAGCCCCCTGGGACATAGCCGTAAGCAGCGCCGGGATGATGTACGTCAGTGACGGCGGCGGCAGCCAGCAGATCAAGGTCTTCTCGCCCTACGGCGGGGATGCGAAAACTTGGGGCAGGCGCGGCGGACGCACGCTCGCCGGGACCTATGACCCGAACAGCTTCCGCAGCCCCGCCGGCATTGCGGTTGATGCCCAGGGGGGCCTGCTGGTCGCCGAATCGTCCGTCCCCAAGGTCATGTCCCGGTGGAACGCCCAAACGGGCAGGCCGTTCGCCCGCTGGTTCGGCGGGCCGGCCTACTGGGATGGAACATGGCCGGACTCGGACGACCCGCGCACGGTCTATTATCAGCTTCCCGGCGGCTTCGCGCGGGCCAATCTTTCCCGGCCCGACTATCCGCAGGCGTCTTGGAGTACGGGCGAAGGCCAGGACAGCGGGGCCGTGATTCCGACCGTCCTGGTGGCGAGAAACGGCCGGAAGTACCTGGTCAATGACGTCAGCCCGAACAGGATTTATCTCCTCCAGGGTGACCAGATGCGGCCCATCGCGTACTTTCATGTCTACAACCAGCGCGAAGGCAACAAACTCGGCCACACTTACCTGGAAATCTGGCAGGATGCCAACGCCGACGGTCAGGTCCAGCCCAAGGAGGTGACGGACCTGGACACGGTCGAAGGCAGGCCGCTGGTGAACCTCGCCGACTGGGGGACCCCCACCAATACGATGACGCCCAGCGGCGACCTGTACCTCGAAACTCAGGCCAATAAAATTCTTAAAATCCCCGCCTCCGGTTTCAATCCCGACGGCAGCATCCGCTGGAACCTGGGCGGGGCACGCTACGCCGTGCCGACGCTCCTTCCGGCCAGCGGCGACAGTTTCTACACCGGCCCGCGCGGGCAGGTCGGCCTGCGCGTGGACAGCCGGGGCGACATCTACACCTGCTTTGCCGCCACCGTCGGCTCCGTCACGCCCGAACTCACCCAGAAAATGCAAAAGAACTTCCCCGGCCTGCCCCCATCGGCGTGGGGCGTTTACGCCACCCAGGAGCTGGCCGAAAAGATGCACGAGGGGCTGGGCCATACGGGCGAGTCCAACGCCGTCAAGTTCGCCAAGTTCGCGCCCGACGGGCATCTGCTCTGGATGGCGGGCCGCAAGGCCACGGCCGCCGCCGGACCGGGCGAGATGTACCACTTCTGGTCGCTGGCCGGGCTGCTTGGCGACGACTACATCGCGGGCGCGAGCGAGTGGGGGCCGATGTACGTCTACACCGGGGACGGCTTCTTCGTGGACTCGCTGTTCAACAACCCCGGACTGGACCCGCCGCCCGGCCCGTACACCTTCGGCAGCGAGACCGGCACGGGCCGCCTCCAATACTTCCCGAAGCAGGACCAATTGTGGGCCTACGCCGTCGGCATGGCCTACCGGGTGAAGGGCTTCGCGCACGGCAAAGTAGACGGCGAGCGCCGCGCGTCGGGTATGGTGACGCTGGACCGGGTGTACGAGACAGAAGATGCCGCGCGGCGTCCGGCCTCGCTCCTGGAGATTGTCCCGCTGACGGGCGACCCGCTGGCCGACGCCAATGTCTGGGCCGGTGTGCCGGCAAGCACACTGCACCGCAACGGCGGCGGCCTGGCGACGGCGCAGCTGGGGTATGACGCGCAGAACCTCTACGCCCGCCTCCATGTCGTGGACGACACGCCGCTCCAGAATGCCGCCGACCGGTTGAACACCGCCTTCAAGGGCGGCGACACGGCGGGGATCGTGCTTGGCCCCGCTGCCCCGCATGAGCAGCCCGGACTGGGCGACACCCGGCTGATGGCGGCGATGATCGGCGGCAAGCCGCACCTGATCGCCATGCAGGCCGTGACCAATGGGGCGAAGAACCCGGAAGACTACTACACGCCGAGCAGCGGCCACGTCCGCTTCGGATTCGTGGGCGATGTGCCCGGCGGCCGGGTGACGCTGACGCCGGATGCGGACGGCAAGGGTTATACAGCGGTGTTCGCCGTCCCGCGCGCCTTTCTCAGCCTGCCGCTGACGCCCGGCACGGTTCTGGCCGCCGATGTCGAGGTGCGCCTGTCCGGCCAGGGCCAGCAGGGGCCGCAGACGGCCTCGCGCAACTATCTGTTCACGCCCCTGCGCTCGGAGACCAGCATGACCAGCGACATCCCCACCGAGTCGCGCCTGTACCCACAGGGTTGGGGCCGGGCGCAGGTGAGGTGACTGACGCTACGCGATCACTGTCCGGGAATGAACACCCCGGAATGAATTCCGGGGGTGCCTTGTCATAAACTATTTTTACAAAAACCGAAGCGTTTTGCCGTTCATAGCGTATACTGGTTAGGCGCCTTCCGAGGAGCCGCGTTCGCGCGACTCCACTGTGACCGCCGCGCGACCCAAAGAACGGCTAAAACGTGACCCGACAACATTTTGCTCTTCCCGTGCTTGTGATGCTCCTGGCCCCCGGCCTCCCGCCAGCGGCCCGTGCTGCCGATCCCGCGCCCGCGACGCCTGCGCCCGCGACGCCTGCGCCCGCGACGCCTGCGGGGCCGACGGTCGCTCCGACCGCGCCCACCGCCGGACCCGCCGAGCCGGCCACCCCCACGCCTGCGCCGACGCCGCTCGTGCCGCCAAACGTGCCGGTCGCGCCTGCCGATGTCCCGCCCGTGCCCGCCAATCCCGCGCCGCCGCCCGCGCCCGCCGCCCCGCCTCTGGGACAGACGCCCGGCCCTTCCGTCCTGGGTACGCCTCCGCGTCAGGCAAATCCCGGCCAGACAAATCCCGGCCAGGCGAATCCGGCCGCGCCGGGCGTCGCCCCCCGCGCGGTCGTCCCGCCGCGACCCACCACGCTGCCCGCACGGGGCACTTATCAAATCACCGGCAATGACGCCGCCCTGTCCGTGTTCGCCGTGTCCGCCGACGCGCAGGAATTGTTCACCGCGCTGGCCGAGAAAGCGGGCCTGCGGCTGGTCGTGGACGACACCGTTTCGCGCCGGATCACGGTCAACATCCTGCAAAAGCCCGCCCGCCAGATTCTGGACGACATCGTCAGCGCCTACGGGCTGTCGGCGGCGGACGTGGGGGGCGTCACCATGATCTCCGAGGGCATCCCCCGCTCGCCGTCGTCGTACCTGCTGTCCGACATCACGGCGATCCCGACCAAGTATGTGGACGCCGCCAACGCCCGGAACCTGCTGCCGGTCTTCTTGCAGGACTATGTCAAGGTCAATTCGGAGCAGAACGCCGTCGTGCTGTCCGCCCCGACCCAGGTGCTCAACAAGTTCCGCGAGGACATCGGGCAGTTCGACATCCCCGCCTCGCAGATCGTCGTGGACCTGCTCCTGGTGGAGCTGACCAACACGACCGTGGACCAGCTCGGCCTGTCCCTGACCTACCACAACGGCCGCGAAGGCCCGGCGATTGATCCCGCGGCGGGCACGATCACCTACGAGGCGGGCGGGACCGTGGACAGCGCCGGAGTCATCACGCAGCTTCCCAACCAGTTCTTCGCCCGCCTCAGCGCCTTGCAGCAGAAGGGGCAGGCGCGCGTCCGCGCCAACCCGCGCATCGCGACGGTGTCGGGCCGGCAGGCGTCCATCTTTGTCGGCCAGCAGCGCTACGTCGCCACGCCGATTGACACCGGCGGCAACGGCGGCAGCCGGAACTACATTGACGCGGGCGTCAACCTCGCCATCACGCCGTACACGGGCGGCCAGGGGCAGATTTTGGTGGACGTCAACGCCGAAGTCTCGACGCTTTCGGCCCCCGACCCGGCCACGCACCTGCCCGAAAAGAGCACACGCACGGCCAAAACGGTCGTCCGGGTCAAGGACGGCCAGACCATCGTGATCGGCGGCCTGGTCCAGCAGGAGGCGCGCGACGTCCGCACGAAAGTGCCCGTGCTGGGCGACATCCCGCTGATCGGCCCGCTGCTGTTCCAAACTAAAAACGTCCAGACGACTCAGACCGAGCTGGTGCTGTTCATCACGCCGCGCATTTTGTCCAACACGGGCCATCTGCCCGACGCCGAGGAGCGCGCCCTGAAGGCGCGGTTCCTGGACTCCGACCTGAACCGCCCGCTTCCGCCTGCGCCGCGCCCGCCCGACCCGCCCATCCCGCCGTCCCTGCGCCTGCCGGGCCTGGACCCGGAGATCACGATCCCGTCGGGCGAGGCGCCGAAGGGAACGTCGAAGAAGTGAGGGCGCGCGTGGAAGGCCCCCCGGCCCCCAATCCTGGGGGGGTAGGAGAAGATACGCCCGTAGGGGCGCGATTCATCGCGCCCTTCCCCTCCTGCTCCCCCAGGATTGGGGGCCGGGGGGCCGTCTTCCTGCTCCTTCTTCTGCTCCTCGCGGGCCGGCCCGCCTCGGCGCAGCTCGCCAACGGGTTCTACAACGTCACCGGCATCGAGCAGCGCGTGCTCCCGAACGCCGTCCAGATCACGATCCGCACCGACGGGGCCGTGCGGTTCGGCGTCAACCGCGACGAGCTGCCCGGCGACTATTCGAGCAGCAACACGCCCGTCACGGCCTTCCGCGTCCGTCTGTACAAGGCCCGCGCCCGGCTGCCCGCGTTTACCGACCTGGGCGCGTACCCGGTGGACTCGGCGGTCGTGACGTTGGGGACAGACGATTTCAAGAACGCGACGACTTACGACGGGCGCCAGCCGCGCGTGGACGTGCAGTTGCGCTTCTTCGTGCCGGTCCTGGTGCGCGCCTTCGGCAACGACTCGTACCAGACGCTGTACCTGAACCCGCGCGACGTCAGCATCGCGCTCGGCTCGGACCGCTCCTCGGTCGTGATCACCGTCATCACAGACCGCGTGGACGCCCGCCACGCGGGGGGCATCCGCCGCTCGCCGCCTGAACTGCAAAAGCACCGGCTGTCGCTCCAGCGCCTGCCGGCCCCGCCGGGTGAAACAGGGACAGGCCGGACGCGGATGCACATCAGCGCCCTGCACACACCCCTGGCCGAGCTGCTCCAGGCCGTCGGCACGGCGGAGGACCTGCCCCTGGTCGTGCAGGACGGGGCGGGGGACGCCGACGTCTCGCTGATTCTGCCCGATGCCACGCTGGCCGACCTGCTGGGCGCGCTGCGGATCGGGTACGGCCTGATCGCCTCGCCCCGCGCCCCCGAAGAAGGCGGCGGGCTGACCTTCGGGCGCGGCGACGCGGCGGGGATAACAACGAGCCTGCACCTGCGCTCGCTGGCCCCGGACCAGGCCCGGCTGCTGCTGCCGGACTTCCTGCTGCCGTCTGTGCGCGTGGACGCCGCCAACAACGCGCTCGTCATCACCAACACGCCCGAAGTGGCGGCGAAAATGGCGCGCGATCTGGCAGGGCTGGACCTGCCGCGCCCCCAGGTGCGGGTCGAAGTGACCGCCTGGGAGTTCGCCTCGTCCGAGGACGCCCGCTATGCCCTGAGCCTGACCCGGACGCTGGGGCGCGAAAGCGAGGGGCTGGACACGGACGCGGGCCAGATCACGGTGCTCTCGCAGGCGGGCCAGACGCGCCGGTTCCAGGCCGCCGTGTCCGCCCTGGCCGTCGGCAGCCGCGCGCGGCTGACCGCGCGGCCCTTTCTGCTCGTCGCGTCGGGCGCGCAGGGGACGTTCTTTCTGGGGCAGACGCGCTATGTCACCGTGCTCCAGCAGCAGGGCGGCTACGGCCCGCAGGTGCCCTCGGCCCTGCCGATCCAGATCGGCTACTCGCTTTCCGTGCGCCCGACGGTCGGGACCGGGGATGACATCACGCTGGACCTGGACCCGCGCATCTCAACGGTAGACGCCATCGAGCGCGGGACCGGGCTGCCGACGGTCGGCATCCGAGAGGCAAAATCCGTGGTGCGCGTTCACGCCGGAGACACGGTCGTCCTGGGCGGCCTGGATTCGGACTTGGCGCAGCGGACGGATCAAGGGCCGGCGCTCTTCGCCCGCATCCCGCTGCTGCGCGACCTGTTCCGCTCGCACCGCAAGAGCCGGGCGCGGACGAGCCTGATCTTATTGGTGACGGCGCGGCGGGCGTAGGGAGGAACCCCCTAGCCCCCAATCCTGGGGGAACCAGAGGAGGCAACGCCGCTTCCTCTCCTACTCCCCCAGGATTGGGGGCCGGGGGGCGATCCTAGCCCCCTCCGTCAACGCGAAACAAACACATGCTTATACAAACACGCTTCTTCGGCTTTCTTTTGCCGCTTTTTGTCTTGACCCTGCTCTTTGCCCCCCGACCCGCCCCGGCCCAGGACAACGGCAACGGCAACGGCAACAACGGGTCCGGCACGGCGACGCAGTCCTACACGACCATCAGCGCGATCACCGTCACGCCGCTTTCCAATGGCGTCCAGATCCGCGTCGTCGCCGACGGCATCCTCCAGTTCCGCACCGGCGGCGGCGACTACGGCGGCGGCAGCCTGTACGGGACCCGCATGGAGATGTCCTTTCCCGGCGCCAAAAACGGCACCGGCAAGAACTTCTACAACGTCAGTTCCTACCCCGTCTCCTACCTCCAGATCTCGACCTCCAAGCAGGCCAAAAGCGGCATCGGGGTGGACTTCTCGATCAACAACTTTGCCAGCACCAGCGCTTCGGTCACGACCGAGCCGGACGGGCAGGGCGTCTTGATTACGGTGCAGTCGGACCGGACGGTCGAGCGTGGGCGCCGGGCGGGGGCCGCCGCGCCCCTGGCCGCGCTGAAGCCGGATACGTCCACGCTGGTCCACTTCGAGAACGGGCGGCTGTCCGTCCGCGCCGTCAAGGCCGACATCCACACCTTCCTGAGCGCCATCGCCGGCGAGACCGGCATCTCGGTCGCCGTGGACGATGCCGTGGACCGCAAGGTCAGCATCAACATCCAGAACGCCGACCCGGACAGCGTGGTCCGCAGCATCGCGACCGCCTACGGGCTGGCCCTGTCCAAGATTGACGGCATTTACATGATCAGCGAGGGCGTCCCCACCGACCTCGCCACCTACCACCTGTCGGGGACGCAGTCCTATCGGATGCAGAACACGCAGGCCTTGACCGCGTCGGGGCTGCTGCCGAACTTCCTGTTTTCCTATGTCAAAGTCAACTCGGAGCAGAACGCCGTCGTTGTCACCGCGCCGACCCAGATGCTCGCCAAGATCGGCTCGGACCTGAACCGCGTGGACATCCCCTCGCCCCAGATTCTGATCGAGGTCATCGCCGTCGAGCTGACCAACACGACGGACAAGTCGCTCGGCATCACGGTCAACAACACCGCCCACACGTCCATCACGAGCGTGGATGTGCCCAACGGCGCGATCACCTACAACACCATCGGGACCCTGCCCAAGAATTTCCTCTTGACCTTGCAGGCGCTGGAGCAGAACGGCAAGGCGCGCGTCCGCGCCCGCCCCCAGATGGCAGTCGTCAATGGACGCACGGCGGAAATCTTCATCGGCGCCCAGCGCTTCATCCTGACCCAGTTCAACGGCTACGGCCAGACGCAGACGCGCATCCAGCCCGTGGACGTCGGCGTCAAACTGTCCATCACGCCCCTGACCGGCGGCAACGGCGAGATCACCACGCGCGTCGCCCCCGAAGTGTCCAACATCACCGAGCTGGACTTGCAGACGGGCCTGCCCGTCCTGTCCACCCGCCGCGCGGACACGACGGTCCGGGTCAAGGACGGCGAGACCATCGCCATCGGCGGCCTGACCTTGAACCAGGAGCAGACCGTCAACAGCAAGATCCCCCTGCTCGGCGACATCCCGCTCATCGGCAATTTCTTCCGGTCGAAAAAGAAGAACCTGGTCCAGACCGAATTGGTCGTCTTCGTCACCCCCCGCATCGTGCGCGGCGGCGCGGACACCGTGCCCCCTGCGGGGAGGATCACCCCCTAACCCCCAATTCTGGGGGAACAGGACAGAAAAGGTCCTGCCTTCTCCGACTCCCCCAGAATTGGGGGCCGGGGGGCGATCCTCTCCCGCCAATGTCGCGCCCATCGCTTGCAGCGTGGCGGCCAGATCGGAGCCGGGGGCGGCCAGCACGGCGATTTGGGCGATGTGCGGCGGCATTGACGGCGCGGGCGTCTTCGTCACCGTCGCCCGATGGTCCCACGGGCTGGGGGCCGGGCCATTCGGCGCGTTGGCCGCCCGCACCGCGTCGAACAGCGGCCAGGGGCGGTACAGGGGCAGGCGCGGGTCGTAGCCGGGGTTGAACGTGGAGCAGTACGGCCCGAGTCGTTCCGGCTGGACGCCCGGCGTGTTTTCCCGGAACGGCCCGAAGAAGACGCCGTCCGTCAAGGTGTAGGGCCGCGTCGTGTCCGCCAGCCCGATCTCCAGCGGCACCAGCCCGTACCAGGCCAGGTTGAAGATGCTGGCGTAGTCCGCGCCGTGCCGCCGCTGGTCCGCGATCAGCCCATACGCTTCGACAGCGATGCCCTCCATGCGCCCGCGCGGGGACTCGTAGGCGCGCGGGCCGATGAACTGGGCGGCGTACTTGGGCGTGGCGAAATATGCGCCGCCCGTCTCGCCGATCCCCCACGGCTTGCCGCCCCGGCCCAGCCGCGCCAGCTCGTCCGGGCCGCTGTAATGCCCTACGGTGGTCGGCATCGCGCCCTCGGCGTCCCCGTCGCCGTCCGTCGAGACCCAGGGCCGGGTCGGGTCCAGGCGGCGGGCGGTGTCCCGCCAGTCCGCCCAGCCCTGCTTCAGCCGGGCGATCTGCTCGGGGCGCTTGCCCCGGTCAATAAACCAGGCGACCTCGTTGCTGACGCTCCAGCCGAACACGGCGGGGTGGTTCCGGTCCCGCCGGACCAGCCGCGCCACCTGATCGTCGCAGCGCCGCCAGAAATCGGGCGCGTCGTACTTGTGCTGCCCGTCGCTGCCCCAGTTCGCCGTCTCGTCCAGCACGCAGATGCCCAGTTCATCGACCATATCAAGATAGAAGCGCGGGTAAGGCTGCGCGTGGAGCCGGACGGCGTTGGCCCGCGCGGCGTGGAGCATGGTGAACCAGGACCAGGCGTAGCGCCGGGTCATCTGCGGGATGCCCAGAAAGTGCCACGAGTCGCCCCGCAGCGCGAACGGCTTGCCGTTGAGCAGTTGTCTGTCTCCCTGAAAGCTAAACTCGCGCCAGCCGAAGCGCGTGTACTGCTTGTCGAGAGTCTGGCCGTCCTCACGGACCGAGACCGTCAGGCCATAGAGGCTGGGCGCGTTTGGCGTCCAGAAATGCAGCCGCCCGCCGACCTTTTGACGGAGCGTGACCGTCGCCGACGCGCCGGGCGGAAGTGTGACCGGGCGAGGCGGCAGGCCCAGCACCGCCCCGCCCAGACGCCAGTGCGGTTCCGGGGCCGTCCGAACGTCTTTGCCGGCCTCATTGATCCAGGGCCGCACCGACCCGCCGACCTGCACCGTCCGGGCGCGGGCCGTGTCGTTGCGGAGCGTCACCTCGGCGGTCAGCGTGTCCCGCGACACTTCGGGTTTGACATACGTTTCCTCGGCGCGGACGGCAGGAACGGCGATGAGAAATACGTCCTGCCAGATGCCCGCGACGGCCTGCCCCCAGAACGAACCGGCGGGGTAGGGGCGGCTGCCGGTCGTCCGCGTGTCGTTGAACAGCGACGCCTTGCGGATGCCCACCCGCACGACGTTGACGCCGCCGAAGTTGACCGCACTCGTCACATCAGCCTCGAAAGGCAGAAACAGGTCGAAGTTGTGCGCGACGGCCCTGCCGTTGACGGATACCTCGGCGTCCCCCGCCACGGCCTCGAAGTGCAGGATCAGCCGCCGCCCGCGCCACGCTTGAGGAACCTGAAAAGAGCGCTCCAGCCAGCCCATCTCGACCGTGTCCCACGCTTTGGGGTAGGAGGGGTAGCACCGGAAGTCCCCGCCGTCATCCCGGTTGAACGCATTGACGTTCCACGGCGACGGCACTTTCAGCGCCGTCGTCTCCCAGTGGTTCGGGGCGGGCGGCGTCAGGTCCGGGGCGTTCCCCCCGTCGCGCTTCCAGCCGGCGGGAAGGGGAACCGGCTGGAACCGCCACGACCCGTTCAGGCACAGCTCCTGCCGCAGCGGCATTTCAGGGGGCTTGACCCAGCCCTCGGAGGGCGCGAAGGCGCGGGAAAAAGTGATCTGTTTGGCGGGCGCAGCCTGCGCCGGAACGAGAGCGGTCAGCCGCGCGGCGGCGAACAGGGCCAGCCGCGCGGCGGCGAACAGGGCCAGCCGCGCGGCGGCGAACAGGGCCAGCCGCAGGAGACGTATAGGCGGTTTCATTGCGCCTATCCTAGCATTGTTGGAGGCGTCTGTCAAGGAGGCAGGCGAATGAATTCGCGGCAACAAAGGCACAAAGTCCGCCTTCGCGGACTGTAGGGCCGAACCTTGTGCTCGCCCTGTTCTTAACCGGCGAAGGCTGGTTTCGTGAACTTGTTGCTGTGGTTTTAACCGCCCGCAAAAATTGTACGCTTCACCGTCTGCACTCGTCTACACGCAGGAAACACGCCGCGCGATGGCGAATAGATCCTCCTGCGTTCAATGCACCCATCATCACCCGAATCCATGACCGAGGAACACCCATGAAGTTGTCATCCCTCCGTTTCTTGCCGCTGCTGGCCGCCCTCTGCCTCGCGCTCCCTATCAACACATTGGCCGTGCGGGCGCAGGAAGCCGTCAAGCCGTCGTTCAACCCCGCCACCGGGACCATCACCGACGCCCGCTGGAAGTCGGGCGTGCCGCTGGGCGGCGTCGGCGCAGCAGGGCGGCGTACTGGCGATCACCTTCCCCCCGTCCGCGCCCGCTATCTGCGGATCACCAACGCGGGGAGCGTGCCGGGCAGATTCTGGTCCGTGCATGAGCTGACAGTCTACCCCGCGCCTTAGGAGAGTGGTGGAGAACCTGCGGGCCGTCCCTGCCAAGTTGGCGAAAGTATGGTATAATACAAGGACATCCCCTAGCATCAGCATCGTTTAGTAGTGTGTCATTGTGCGAACCAGCGAACAAATCAAGGCTGAGATCGAGAGCCGCTTTGGGTTCTTCCCGCCGTTCTTTGCGCCCGCCCTTGAGACACCGCAGGTGCTGGAGAACCTGTGGCGGCAGACGTGCTCCGCTTACCTCGACAACCCGCTCTCGCCGCTGTTCAAGGAAAAGCTGAACGCCCTCTTGTCCCGCTACCGCGTCGTTCCCTACTGCATGATCTGCCACTCGTCCGCCCTGCGCCCGCTGGGGATGTCGTCGGGCGAAGTCCTGGCCCTCCTCGAGTCGCCCCTGCCGCCGCCGGACGCCGTGCTCGGCCTCCTGCCGGTTCCCACGCCGGCCCAGGCCGCCGCGCCCGGTTCGCCCCTGGAACAGACCCTGCTCGCCTGCGCGACTGTTGTCTTTGTGGATCACCAGGGGACGGAGCCGAGCCATCGGGAGCTGCGACGCCTGCTGGGGCCGGGCCTGTACCCGCACCTGATCGCCTACCTGGCCTACATCAAGACCTGCCATGCCTGGATGGAGGCGCACCCGGATGTCTCCTACGAGGCCGACAAGCGCGCGCAGGACTTCCTGGGGCCGTTGCTGGCCGAGGAACCGGCCCTGGCCGACTTCTTCGCGCACTACCCGGAACGGATCGCGCAGCAGCGTCTGGACGGGACCGTCGAGGCGGCGCGGGCGAACGAGCGCCGGCAGGCAGACGCCGCCCTGCGCGAAAGTGAGGAGCGGCTGCGGCTGCTGGTGGAGGGCGCGCGGGACTACGCCATGATCCTGATGGACGGGGAGGGCTGCATCACGCACTGGAACGCCGGGGCGCAGCGCATTCTCGGTCATACAGAGGCCGAAGTGGTGGGACAGACCTGCGACCTCATCTTCACCCCGGAAGACCGGGCGGCGGGTGTGCCCGCCCGCGAGATCGAGACGGCATGGGCCGAAGGCAGGGCGCTGGACCTCCGGTGGCACCTGAAGAAAGACGGCGGGCGCTTCTGGGCGGACGGCGTGCTGGAATGCCTGCGCGGGGCGGACGGGGGCCTGCGCGGCTTCGCCAAAATCCTGCGCGACGCGACCGAGCGCAAGGGGGCCGAGGACGCGCTGCGCGAGGCGTCCGCCCGCACCAGCGAGATTCTGGAGAGCGTCGGCGACGCCTTCTACGCACTGGATGCCGACTTCCGCCTCACCTATGTCAACCGCAAGGCTGAGGAGTGGTGGGGGATGAGTCGGGAGGATCTGATCGGGCGTCACTTCTGGACGACTTTTCCCACCGCGCTCGGCAGCCACCCTTATCAAGAGCACCTGCGCGTGATGGCCGAGCGCCGCGCCGCCCACTTTGAGACCGTCTCGCCGCTGACCGGGAAGTGGATCGAGGTCAGCATCTACCCCAGCGGGGCAGGCCTATCCGTCTATTTCCGCGACATCAGTGCCCGCAAAGCGTCTGAAGCCGCCCTGCGCGTGAGCGAGAGCCGCTTCCGAAACATGGCCGACGCCATCCCGCACATCGCCTGGACGACGGACGCGGGCGGGGCCGTAGACTACTACAACCAGCGCTGGTATGACTATTCCGGGCTGGACTTCGAGCGGACGCGGGATTGGGGCTGGCAGGATGTGATCCACCCGGACGACCTCGCCCCGGCGGGATCGGCCTGGCGGGCCGCGCTGGAAACAGGGTCGGTCAGCGAAATCGAGTACCGCCTGCGGCGGGCCGACGGGTCGTACCGCTGGCACCTGGGCCGCTCCGAGCCGGTCCGCGACGAGGCGGGGCGGATCGTCCAGTGGGTGGGGACGGCCACCGACATCGAGGCGCGCCGGCAGATGGAGGATGAGCGCGAGCGCTTGCTGGCCGAGGCCGAAGCCCGCGCCGAGCGCGAGGCGCTGCTGAACCGGATCGGCGCGGCGCTCCGCGACTCGGCGGACCCGGTCGCGATCCAGCGCCGGGCCGCCGCCGTCCTCGGCGATGCCCTGGGGGCGGACCGCTGCTTCTTCGCGGCCTGCGACGAGGCGCGCGGCCTGAGCGTGGTCAGCCAGGAATGGCGCCGAGACGGCCTGGCGCCGCTGGCCGGAGATTACCCTCTTTCGGACTACCTGCCCATCGTGGACTCGCTGCAGTCGGGCCAAACCTTGATCGTGCGGGATGTCCGGACGGAGCCGGGCTTCGCGGGCATCGCGCCCGCAATGGAGCGGCTGGGCCTGCGAGCCGCCATCCGGGTGCCGCTGCTGGACGATGGGCGGCTGGTCGGCCTGGTGGGCGTGGCGATGGCCGCCGGCCCGCGTGATTGGACGCCCGCCGAGGTTTCCCTGGTGGAGACAGTCGCCGCCCAGACCCGCACGGCGGCCGAAGCCGCGCGCCTGCGTCTGCGCGAGCACAAGATCGCCACGCAGCTCCAGGAGGCGCTGAAGCCCGGCCTGCCCGGCGCGGTTCCCGGCCTCGCCCTGAAGAAATACGACGAGGTGGCGCTCAAAGAGGCCGAAGTCGGCGGCGACTTTTACGACGTATTCCCCATGGAGAAGGGCTGCACCGCGCTGGTCGTCGGCGACCTGTCAGGCAAGGGCCTGGACGCCGCCGTCCAGGTCGCCACCGTCCGCAACATGCTCCGCGCCACGCTCTACCTCGGCGAGACGCTGGCCGAAGCGATCACCAACCTGAACGACATCCTCGCCGAGAACGACCTGCTGACCGGCTTCGCCACCCTCTTTGTCGGCACTTATGACAGCGGATCGGGTATGCTGACCTACGTCAACTGCGGCCAAGAGCCGGGCCTGGTGCGCCGGGTGGGGCAAGGGCCGGAGGACGCGGGCCGGGTGGAGGAGCTGCTGCCGACCGGCCCCGTGCTGGGCGCCTTCGCGGGCGCAGTCTTCGGGGAGCGGTCCGTCTCGCTCGCCCCCGGCGACGCCCTCGCCCTGTTCACCGACGGTCTGACCGAGGCCGGCCCTGACCACCGGGACATGCTGGGCATCGAGGGCGTGGCCGCCCTGCTGTCCGCCCCGCGCCCTCTCAGCGGCGCGGTCAGCGCCGACCAGCGGGCCGAAGACTTCCTCCTCCGCCTGATCGCGGGCGTGGACCAGTACGCGCAGGCGGGCGTCCGCGACGACGTCTGCCTCCTCGTCGCCGTGGTGGAGGGCTGAACAAATAAGGGTCCCGGCCTTGAAAGGCCGGGCTAGGGTTTTATTGGGGTAGGGATAACACGAAGCCCCTCCGGGGCTGAAGATCGGCCTGAGACAGCTTTTCCTCAGCCCCGGAGGGGCTTTCACTGAGAGTAGCCCGGTCCTTTAGGGCCGGGTGAAATTAGATCGTCAAGCCGCCGTCCACGACCAGCGTTTGGCCCGTGATATAATCGCTGGCCGGGCCGCTCAGGAAGGCCACCAGGCAGGCGATCTCCTCGGCCCGCCCGAAGCGCCCGGCGGGAATCTGCCGCCGCAGGTCATCCTTGCGCTCGGCGCTCATCGCTTCGGTCATGGCCGTCTCGACAAAGCCGGGCGCGATGGCGTTCACCTGGATGTGGCGGCTGGCGACTTCTTTGGCGACGGTCCGCGTGAAGCCGATCAGCCCGGCCTTGGCGGCGGCGTAATTGGCCTGGCCGGGGCTGGCGATCAGCCCGATGACGCTGGTGATGTTGACGATCTTGCCCCGCTTCTGCTTCAGCATCGGCTTCAAGGCGGCGCGAGTCATCAAGAAGGCACCTTTGAGGTTCGTGTCCAGCACGGCGTCCCAGTCTGCCTCGGACATCCGCAGCAGCAGGCTGTCGCGGGTCAGGCCGGCGTTGTTGACGACGATGTCCAGCGCGCCCCAGTCCGCCAGGACACGGCTCACCAAACGGTCTACCTGCTCGCTCTGAGTCACGTCCCCTTGCAGGGCGGACGCCCGCCCGCCCCCGGCGAGGATCTGGGCGACCACTTCCTCGGCCGCCGACTCGGACGTCCGGTAGACGACGGCCACGGCCGCGCCCTGTCCCGCCAGCGCCAGGGCAATAGCCCGCCCGATGCCGGTCCCGCCGCCCGTCACGAGCGCGATTTTTCCTGTCAAGGGCATCAGTTTACACCCACGCCCGGTAGACTTGCAGCGTCCACACATGGCGGGAGCGCCGGGCGGCGAAGTCAATCAGTCCCTCCGCGCGCAGGCGCGTCATCACGTCCATGTTCTCCTTGAACTCGGCGCAGAAGGGCACTTCGACCTGATCCATCAATTCGACCTGGTCGCCGAACGCCCGCCGCGCCGCTTCCAAAGTCCGGGGGACATTGGAGATCGTGCCGGTGGGGAAGTAAAGGACGCCCTGGGGCTTCAGATGCTCCCGCACCGAGTCCAGCATCCGCACAATCTGGTCCGCCCCGTCATGCCCGCCGGTCGGGATCGAGTCGGGATACCAGGGCGACAGCCGCGAGACCTCGTCCACGACGCCGGAAACGTCGCTGACGATCACGTCGTAGCGCTGCGTCCCGACCGGCTGGAACAGGTCGCCGCTGGACGCCACGACGCGGTCGGCGACGCCGTTGCGCCGGGCGTTGGCTTCCACCAGCGGCCGGGCCTCCTCCATCACATCCACGGCATGGACATGGGAGGCCCCCTTCAGGGCCATAATGATCGCCAGTACGCCGGCCCCACAGCCCAGGTCCAGCACACGGGCGCCTTCGGGGATTTCGACCACCTGGGCCAGCAGCCGGCTGGTCAGCGTCGGCTGAAACACCGTGTCGCTGATCTCCATCTCCACGTCATAGCCGCCGAAGTGGTACGAGCGAACAGTAGTGCCTGCGGCTTTTTCTGCGCTTTGGACTTTTTCTATACTTTGGACTTTTTCTATACTTTGGACTTTTTCTGCGCTTTGGGCAGTGGTGTTCATGATTTTCCTTGCCGATCCGCGCGATATTGAACGCGCCTCCATGCTAAGATAGAGGCTTGAGGGCAAGATTTTGTTCCCGTGACTTGTCGAAGACCATTGGGTGCAGGAGGATGCATTCAAACAAAACCAGCGGGGGCGAGTGACCGGGCTTGCCTTTATTTTACCACAAAGCCGCCATAAGCGCAAATCAGGCAGCAAAAATAAAAATCCTCCGCTCGTCAAATGCTTGACGAGCGGAGGATCACGGACATGCCTCAAGAAGTCAGGACGGCCTAGCCCGCCCAGCGGTGCGCGACGGCGCGGGCGATCAGCGCCCCACGTGAGGCGACGCCCGCCCGCTGCTGAAGATGCGCCAGAATCTGCCGCGCTTCCCCCGGCGATAGTTCCATCCGCTGCGCCGCCTGGAGCAGCGGCTCGCCCCACACCAGCGCCCGCAGCAGCCCGCGCTCCGGGACGGAAAGCGGGAGGGGCCGCAAGAGTTGTGGATAAAAATTTGTCTGCGAAGCCTGCGTTACCGAAGCCTGTGTTTCACTGTGGCGGAACATGGTTGTCTCCAAAGGGCCGTCTCCCAGGGGTCATCACGCCGTTTTCGACCTGCGACACCCCGACTCTACCACGCTACCGTAAACACAACGTTAAATTTTAGCGTTATTTGTAGCTTCATCTACATTCAGAGCAAATATATTTTTGACGGAGGCCGCCCCCTCCGGCGGAGATGGGGCGTCTGCCCCCGTCTCCGAGAAGGAAACCCCTGTTCCGGTGCCGAACCTAATTACACTCTTTCCCTGTCCCAGACTCTTTCCAGGAGGAACCCGTGCAGATCACGCGCATCAAGCCCGGCGGCTGGCTCATCATTCTTCTGCTCCTTGCGGGCATCATCTTCGGCGTCCGCTCCTGCGGTCATCTGTTCGCAGGACGACCGGCGGCGACGGCCGGCGGGGGCGCGGGCGATTTCGCGGGCGGCGCGCCAGGGGCCAGCACGGGAGGAACCGGTGCCCTGACGCCCCAGCAGGCCGGGAGCGGAGACATCCTGGTCTCGACGACCGGCACCAAGCAGAAGTGGCTCCAAACCGAGAGCGACAAGTTCAACGGCCAGTCCCAGGGCGGCAAAGTGGCGCTCAACATCACCGAGTCCCGCGAGGCCATGCAGGCTATCTTGAACGGCAAGCTCCAGCCCGCCCTCTGGAGTCCGTCCAGCCCCGTGTGGACATCGCGCCTGGCCGAACACTGGCCCCAAACGCACGGCGGCGCGCAGATCGCCGACCCCGGCGACTCGCAGACCTACCGGGTCCTCTTCAAAAGCCCCCTGGTCTTCCTGACCACGAAGCAAAAGGCGGGCTTCCTGCGGCCGATCCTGTCCGGGGCAGGCCCCTGGGAGGCCGTCCGGCAGCTCAGTCTGGGCCGGCGCAAAACACCCTGGGGGTCGTTCGGCTTCGCCTACGCCGACCCGCTCAACGCCAGCAGCGGGATGCTGACCATGTCCCTGATCATCACCGAATACACGCGCGCCCACGGCGGCGCGGACAATCCGTTCGCCGCCGTTTCCAGCCCCGCGTTCGCCGCCTATCTGAGCCAGCTCGACCGGGCCTATGTCCACGATGCGGCGACCTCCGGGTCGAGCGCCCTGGAAAAAGCCTTCGCCGCCGATCCCGGCAAGCGCGACTTCATCACCGCCTACGAGAACGCCGCCCTGGCCGCCGCCGAGCAGGACCCGAACCTCGCGCTGATCTACCCCGCGCCGACCGCCAATGCCAACCAGGGCGTGCTCCTCCTTTCCGGCCCGTGGGTCAACGACAGCCAGAAGAAGACCGCGCTGGCCTTCCTGGACTTCCTCAGCAAGCCCGAGGCGCGGGACGACGGCATCCAGTACTATTTCCGCCCCGACCAGGGCGACCCCCGCGCCCTTGCCAAGCGCCTCGGCCCCGCCGCCCGCGCCCAGTTACAGATCAGCCCCACCACCATTGACCTTCAGCCCTACGACGCGCTGAACGAGGCCGCCTCGCAGTGGCGGACGCAGATGAAGTAGCAGTGGCGGACGCAGATGAAGTAGGGGAGACACAGCAGCAAATGCCTATCCCGAAACACATCGTCGCGGTCGCCGGGCTTGTCACCGACGCGCGAGGGCGGGTGCTGATGATCCGCAGCCCGCGCCGCGACTGGGAGTTCCCCGGCGGGCAGGTGGAGGAGGGCGAGAGCCTGACGGAAGCCCTGCGGCGCGAAGTTCTGGAAGAAACCGGCGTCACGGTCACAATAGGCGCGCTCGCCGGCGTCTACTCCAACGTCAAGTCCCACATCGTCATGTTCGACTTCCTGTGTAACCTTGTCGGGGGCGAACTGGCGACGAGCGCTGAGAGTCCCGAAGCTGCCTGGGTAGAACGGGACGAAGCTCTGTCCCGCATCATTCGCCCCGCCATCCGTGACCGGATGCGCGACATGCTGGAATTCAGCGGGCAGGTCGTCTACCGTGCCTACACGTTCGACGCGGGCGAGGTCCACACGGAATATACGGTCTTCGAGGAGCGGCGCATTTAGCGGGACATAGAGTACGTTCTGGCCCTGCCTGCGCCGAAGCCGGAACCAACAAGCCGAAGCAGAAGGGGAAACCGATGCGAAAAATGATTGTGGCGGCGGTTCTGCTGTCTTGCCTACATAGCCTCGCCCGTGCGGGTAGCCTTGTCATCGTCCCAAGCGGCATAAATCTCAGGATGAACCATGCGACAGTGCAATTCGTCGGCGTGTATACCGCCTATGCCCAGGCCATTAAGGATCACGGCGTCCAGGGCCTGAAAGAATTCACCACTTCAGACTTCGCCCTGCGAGAGCAGGACCGGACGCTGACAGGCGAGAAGGCATTCAAGGAACTCAGTGCCTATCTCGATGATCTGCACAACACCCTTTCTACAGTGTCCGTCCGCCCCCTTGCCGTCAACGGGAATAATGCTATGGTATTGACGCGGGAAACGTATAAGACTCAGATAAACAATCGGACGGTGACGCTCACCTGGTACTGGAAGCAGACCTGGCGCAAGACAGCGCGTGGCTGGAAACTCGCGACCAACCGGAGAGACGAGGGGAACTTCGACAAGATGCAAGGTCTCACTTTCACGGTCGTGCCGCAGGCAAAAGACTTGATGCAGCCGAGCAAGGTAAAATGACACCATAAGCGAACCTTCTCTGGACGAAATGCAGGACCAACTCAGCCGGGCGGCGGAGGCGCACACGCTAGATATGGACTTGACCTTCAAGCCCATGTTCGGCGGCGTCTGCGCCTACGTCGGGGGCCGCGTCTTCGTGTCCCTGTCGAACATCGGGCTGGCCCTGAAGCTGCCCGCCGAGGCGCAGGCCGAACTGCTGGCGGAGGAGGGCGCAAAGCGGCTCCAGTACGAGCCGGACGCGCCGCCGAGCAAGCAGTACATCGTGGTCCCGCCGCCCATGCAGGCCGACACGGCAGCCCTGGCGGCTTGGCTTGTGCAGAGCGTGGACTACGTCCTGGCCCAGCCCACGCCGAAGCCGAAAGCAAGCAAACCTAAGCGCAAGGGGAGCGGAACAGGGTAGAATAGCAGAACGGAGGGTAAATCCTATGACAACAGTAGCGATCCTGCCGGTGCCGACCGAGAAGGGTGGCATCGCTTATCAAGGCGTAGCGGGTGAGAAGCGGTCACAGGGCAATACGGTGGGAGAAGCACTCGACGCTCTGACGGCGCAGTTCCCCGATGCACAAGAAGGCCTGCTTGTAGTTGTTCAGAGCCTGCACCCCGACCGCTTCTTTGACGCACAGCAGCAGCGCCGTCTCGGGGAGCTTATGGACGCCTGGCGAAAGGCTAGGGATGCGGGGACCGCTCTGCCGTTGGACGAACAGGCGGAACTGGACGCTCTGATTGAGGCTGAACTGAACGGAGCCGCCGGTCGAGCCGCCGCGCTCGTGGGTGGATTCGAGCGATGAATCCCCGTCACCCGCAGGTAGCCCTGCGGGCAGGTAATCGGTGTGAATACTGCCATGCACCTGCGGTTGTGTTCAACTTCTTGTTTGAAGTGGAGCACGTCATGCCAATTGCCCATGAAGGCACGGACGAGACGGCAAACCTTGCCCTCGCCTGCCGCTCCTGCAACGCACACAAATCCGCGCGGCTTGAGGGTGTTGACCCCGAGCAAGGACTTGTCATCCGGCTGTTCCATCCACGCAAAGACGTGTGGGAGCAGCATTTCCGTGCGGAGACCGAGACGGCCCATGTCGTGGGACTGTCAGCCGAGGGCCGGGCGACGGTCGTCTGCCTAGAGATGAACAATCCAATCCAATGCGCGGCACGGCAACTGTGGATTCACTTCGGTCTTTTTCCCTGAGTCTTCGCCCGCACAACCAAGCGCCATGCCCCTAGACCCGCTCTGGAAACGAACCTTGAAGGCCGTCGTCGAGATCAAGGAGCCGCCGCCGCCCCCGCCGCCGGAGCCGATCCCGCAGGCCGCCTATGACGAGCTGGACGGCGCGCTCAAGATCCAGGAGCGGCGCGAGGCGCGGCAGCGGCTGACGCCCGCGCCGCCCTCTCCGACTCCCCCGGAAGTTGGGGACGGAGGGCAGGATAGCCCCGTGGACGCCGACGGCATGGTCAGCTTCGACCGGCTGTACGCGCAGGCGGGCGTTCCCGTCGTCCCCTTCACGGCGGAGCAGGCGCTGGACATGCTCCGCAACATGCCGCCGGGCGTTTCCGACGACTCGCGCCAGCAGATCATCAACGTCACCCTGGCCGCCCTGGGCCGCTCGGTCGGCGGCACCCCCGAGGCGATTGTCGCCGACGCCACGCGCAAGCAGGCCGCTTTGCAGGCGTTTCGCCGGACACGGGGCGACGGTCTGGCGGACCTGACGACGGCCGCCGAGGCGCGCATCGCCGACTTGCAGCGCGAGATTGCCCAAAGCCAGGCCCTCATCGCCCAGGCCAAGCATCAGTACGAAGCGCTGTCTCAAAGCTGCGAATCCGAGGAAGCCCGGCTGGACACCGTTGTAGAGTTTTTCAGCGAGACGCCCGCGCCCCGCCGTCCCTAGAAAAACGAGGCCCCCGGCCCACTTGCCCCCAGAATTGGGGTTGGGAGGCCTCCTACCGCAGAACCGTCAGCAGCAGCGGGATGGTGACGGCAGACAGGATGGTCGAGACGAACACGACGCCCACGGCGAAATCGCCTTCCAGGTCGTTCTGGGCGGCCAGGACCGAGGCCATCACCGAGGCGGGCATGGCCGCCTCCAGGACGCCGTCCATCCGCACCTCGCCGCCCAATCCGAGCAGGCGGCACAGCCCCCACATCGCTACCGGCCCGACCAGCAGCTTGCACCCGCAGGCCAGCGCCATCGGCCTGACCCGTCCACCCGCCGCGCCGGGCCGCAGGGCGACCCCCAGCGCCAGCAGCACCAGCGGCGTCGTCCCCTGCCCCAGATACTCCAGGCACCTGCCCACGACATCACCCAGCGCGCGCAGCAGGGGAACATCGCCCAAAGCGGGCGAGAGGGGAAGCAGACGCAGGGCGATCCCCAGGACGGCGCTGGCGAACAGCGGCGAGCGCAGGAACCGGAGGATGGCGGCCCGCCGCCCGCCCGCCCCCTCCCCGCCGCTGTCCTTGTTGCCCTGGGCGCCGAGCAGGGCAGCCGACAGGTACATTGGGATGTTCATTCCCACCTGGTCTATCAGGATCGAGACCGGAAACTGGTTGGGGAACAGGGCCAATGTCAGCGGATAGCCGATAAACCCTGTGTTGCCGTAGACCCCCACCAGCAGGACTGCTCCCAGCACGCGGGCCGGCAGCCGCATCGCCCGCCCGACCCCGTAGGCCACGGCAGCCGTCGCCGCCTCCGCCCCAAAGGCCGCCAGCACCGGCAGCGCCAGCGCGGCGGACAGGCGCGGTGCGTTCAGCAGCCCGTGCAGCACCAGCGCCGGCAGGGTCACTTGGACCACCAGCCCGTTCAGGATGGGGACATGGGCCGGGTGCAGGACCCGCGCCCGTTTCAACCCCCAGCCCAGCCCGATCAGCAGGAACGGCGGCGCGAGGGCGGCAAGGATGGCGGCGAGGAGGGGCAAAGATTATTCGTTATCGGGACGGGAAAGAAACACGCTGACAGTACGCCTTTTCAAGCCAGGCGGGGAGGAAAGAAAGCCTGCGGCGTTGTATCTGACCCCGTGCAAATCTCACAATTTTATTCCCACCTCAACGGCTATGAGCATATTCTGGTGCATCAGCACGCCCTTTGGCGAGAGATCGAGGACGTGATTGATGCGGTGGATGCTGCCGCCTGCCTCACGAAAGTCTCTCAGGAAAAGACCAAAAAAGACCGGGTCCTCTACAGCCCCGTAGACATGAACATTTTGTTCAAGCAGGAACTGGGGAGCCGAGGCTGGGCAGAGCGGCGGACCTCCTACTATGTCACCGATGATCATATGCTCATTACCAAGACGATGCCGATGGAAGCTGCGGAGCAGCGGCAGGAGATACTAGACGCGGGGAAAACACCCATCTTCTCCTACAACCAGACGGATTTCATCAAAGAGCGCATCGAGATTGAGGTGCAGTTCGGCAAGTATTCGTTCGTCGCCTACGACCTGTTCGTCAAGCACATGGCCTTTTTCGTGGGGAACGTCATTGATGTCGGCGTCGAAATCCTGCCCATGAAAAGCCTCCAGTCAGAAATGTCGTCGGGGGTGCCGTATTATGAAGGAGCGCTATACGACCTCTTGAGGCAGGGCAGAAGCACACCGGCGGTTCCTCTGGTGTTAATCGGCATCGCTCCCTGATGACAAAGGCACTGTCATCGTGCCGCTACCATTTTTGTGCAGCCATTCCTCCGGCACTTGAGCGACTTTCTCTTTTCCTGTCGGCGCATGAACCGGTTTGCCGAGCGGTCGGAGCTTGATCCTCCCCGCGTAGAAATCCGCAACCCGCCCTTTTGTCAGGGTACAATATTCAGAATCGCGATCTACCCCAACAGCCCGGCGATTGTTCTTGGCGGCGGCAATGAGCGTGGAACCAACACCGGCGAATGGGTCTAGAATCCAATCATCTTCCTCCGTCAACGCAAGAACGCATCGTTCAACAAGTTCAACCGGGAACTGACAGGGGTGGCAGGTCTTCTCCGGGTGGTTGGCTTTGACGTTTGGGATTTTCAGCACGCCGCTTTCCCACTCATCAGCGAGAAAAGCCCAGAAATCGGAGGGGTTCTTCCCAAGCGGGTTGCCGGAGGGTTGCCCCTTCTTTTCACCCCGGAAATGAAGCTTGCCAGGATACTTGGCTGGGACACGCACGGCATCCAGGTTAAAAACGTAGTCTTTGCCCTTCGTGAACCAGAGCAGGGTTTCATAACGACCCGAAAAGCGCAGGGACGCATGAAGCCCATGCTCGTAGTGCCAAATCAGACGGTTCCGCAGTTGCAGGCCGAGGCTCTTAAAGAGCGGATAAAAGTAGATGTCGAGCGGGAAAACTTCGCCCTCATCAACATAATTGCCGACCTGCCAACATAGCGACCCGCCGGGCTTCAGCAGACGTACCAACTCGCTAATAACGGTTGCCTGCCAGGTCAGGTAAGCATCAAGGCTTGTCTGCTTTTCATAGCTTTTACCGATATTGTATGGCGGGGAAGAGATAATCAGGCGGAATGTCCCGGACGGCAGGGCAGCGCAGGCCACTTGCGTATCCGATTGCAACAGAACAAGCCGTTCCTCTAGTGAGAAGGCGTCGGCTACAGACGAGGAGGAGTAGGATGGGATGGCTTCGCTCATGCCGCTAGTATACCTGTCAATTCATTCAACCCCGCCTGCCTCTAGCCGTGCTTGAAGGTCGGCTAGGAAGTCGGCATCGTTGCCTAAAAAACATCATCTTCTTGCCCACTCCAAGTCGCGCCCGATTAAAAGTTCCGTCATCTCCGCATGGTGCGTGTTCTTCATCGGAATTGGCAGCGTGTCGAAGCCGTGGCGCTGTGCTAAGTCCCGTACCCCTGGGGCATTGTCGTAAGTCATCAGGAAGTCGCCGGCAACCGTAGCGGCCACTCGAAAAAGCTTTTCATGGTCTAAGGTGGAGTGCAGATATAGTCGGCTCCCTGCGCTCTTGGTCTTGCTGGCCGTATAGGGCGGGTCAATGAAATAGACAACATCGGTGCGCTTCGCATTCGCACACATGACAGCGACCCCATCCCCTTGCTCAAACCTGATGCGGTCCCGGATGGCCGCGATCTCCAGGATGCGCCGCCGCAGTGTTTCGGGATACCAGCGCGACAACAGGCCCTTGCCGTTCTCGCCGTGCTTGATGATGCCCGCGCCCGGTGCGAGGATGCCGCCACGGTTGATCCTATTTTTGAGGATTGTGCGGAAGGCAATGCAGCGAGGTTCCTCACAGGTATCAGATAAGGCGGCGATGGCGGTTTCCGGCGTGAGCTGGAAACTGGCAATCGTCTCGCCCAGCCATGCAGCCTCCTGACCCAAAATCGTGTGCCAGACGGCCGCGACCTGCGGATCAAGCTCGACCATGCGAACTCTCTCCGTGAGGCATTCAAAGGCGGCGGTGAGGCTGACGATGCCGCCGCCGGCGAACGGCTCGATCAACTCGGTGGGACGCTGTGGCCGTGACCGGAGCCACTGGCGGACGCGCGGGATCAGCCATGTCTTACCGCCGGGGTAGCGGAACGGGCTGCGCTGCGGCACCGAGGCGACGTTGACGATTGCCTCCCGCTGGGAGTCGTCAAAGAGCGAATACTGAACGGCCGGCTCTAAAACCTGCTGGTCTGAGACCTGGGGGTCAGAACTCGGCGTTAGGCGTGATAGCGTCGGGAGCGGTGACATTGTTTAACCTTTTGCTCAATTGCGTTTGTAGTTGTCCCAAGAACAACGCTTCCTCGCCCGCCTCTGAGCGGGTTATCTTTAGCAGGGCCGGCTCAAACTTAGTATACAGGGTCTTTTGCAGTGTCAGCACGTAGCGGTTCTGCCTAGGGTCCAGAACAAGGTCATAAACAAACAGGGCCAGATCAGCATCGGCCCCGGCCACTTCCTCCAAAGCGGGCAATGTCTCGTAAAAGCCGGTGTTCAAGGCGACGGCCATCTTGCGGCCCCAGCCGTTCAGGATACCGCCCTTGAAGATGAGCTGCGGGGCGAGGCGCTTGCGGGAGGACGACAGGTAATCCGGGCGCGGATAGTTGCGCTGGCCGCGCCAGTCCATATAAGCGTTGGCGTGCGGGTCTTCCATGTAATGCTTGAACGGCGTGCTGACGTTGCCGGAGATGTAGACGGCCTGCACTTCCAGGGAGCCATAGTCGGTGATGCGGCCCAAAGCGTCATAGGAGAGCAGCACGACATCAATGTTGCCCGCCGACTTGCCCGTGCTGTCCTTGAGCCGGACCTCGGTAAGCGATGTCCAGGCCGCAGTGGGCGGGAAGAAAAACGCGGCGGCGTCGGAGGCGATGCGCCACCCCTGCTGGAACCGGACAGGGCAGGTGATGACGGCTTCGCCATCTGCACTGAAGACACTGCACACTCCAAGAGGGTTTTCGATGCTGGTCTTGGTGCAGTTCGGGACGGCATTGCCGAACGGGCACAGGCGGTTCTGGCGGTGGCGGTCGGCTTCGTCGGTTAGATTGTCGGTGGGGAAGCCGAAGACCTCCGCGAGCGGATGATTGGGCATAGCCGTATATTCGCCGTCGCTGGACAGAATTCCTATCCTGGCCCCGCAAAACCAGCAGGAACGGTAGCGCGCGGGAAAACTTCATTAATCGCCCGGATGAGCGACAAAGCCGGTCTTGACTCCGCGCTCGAAGCCTGCTTTTTCATAGAACCGCAGCGTGGCCTCGTTTCTGCTTCCCGTCAGCAGCATCACTTTATAGCAGTTGCGCTCCCAAGCGGCCTGGAGGGCGCGCTTCAAAAGCGCCGTCCCCAGCCCGCGCCGCCGATAGTCGGGGTGGGTCACGACGTTCTCAATCAGTCCGTAGGGCCGCCCGCCGCGCGTCAGGTTCGGGACTACTATCAGAGCGCAGGTTGACACGAGGGAGCCGTTCCAGTAGGCGCCCCAGCAGTGTTGGTTCGGGTCCTGCCGCAGCGTCTTCCAAATTTGGGCGGCCTCCCCCAGCGGCAGCATCTCATCCTCCGGGTGCAGACGCGCGTACAGGCACAGCAGCGCGAAAAGTTCTTCGTCAGCGACTTCACGGATGGTAACGGACATTAAATTGAGCCTCGTCTGGTCGCAAGAGGTTGAACATCGAGGTAGGCGGCGATCTCCGCTTGAAGAGAAGCGATGCGCCAAACGTAAGCCGCTGCTGTCGCCGCCAGCAGGTCGGGGTTGGCCGTCATAAGCTGCCCGCGCAACGCATCCAGCGACTTGTCCAAAATATCGAGGCTGCGGAGCGCAACCGTTAGCTCTTGTGTGTTGGTAATCATGCTCTTCTGCGTGGTCAGTATTTGCGCTGCTTCAAGCCATTTCTGCGTGTGTGAACAGGGACCGTTCAGGAACTCGCGTCTTTGTCCAGCAGTGGTTGGCAACATCATAATTCCACCCGTGACTCTCAATCACGGTGATAAACTCGCTCTTACTGATGTTCAGGCTTTGCAGGGCCGAGTTTTCCCACGCCGCAATGACAAGTTTGTTGAATACAGCCTCGCTATACATTGTTTGGCCTGCTTCCTCCGTTAAAATCTTACGCAGAGCCTCGTAAACATCGAATGGGCCAGTCCTAGTGGCTTCTCTGTGTAGTCCCGATTTGTAGAATGTGAGGATAAACTCGCCCGCGAGAACAGTCCCGCCGTTTTTCTTTTTGTGCATTGACCAGATGGGATCGCCGATCTGCGAGACGGCGGCTTTGAGTTCGGCGCCTTCCTCCGTCGCGGCAGAAAGAATCGCCTCAAAATAGCTCAGGCTCCAGTGCTGGAAAACCACGGACAGCCATCGCCCTTGCTTCAGCATACGGACGCACGCGCGTATGCTTCTGCTCAGGCCGTCTACATAATGCTTTTCGTTAAGCTTTAGCTCACCCCCCACGATAATTTCCTGTTCCCTAACTGCGAGAGAGGGTAAGAGGCCAAGCCAGTTGTTCCAGAGCGTTGACAGGTCGAGGTACGAGATGTGCCCTCCGTAGGGAGGATCAGTGAAGATGTAATCCACCGAATTGGCTAACTGCTGGCTGAGTTCTTCCACATCTAGCGCGTAGGCGTGGAAGGAGCCTGACCACCCTCTCGTCCTTGATTTCAGATCAATCGCTCTGTGTACCTCGGCTTTAGCGGCCAAGACGTTCTCTGCCCTTTCCTGAAAAGTCTTCCAGGCCGGTAACTGGACGGGTTCTTTCGCGACTTTATACCGGTAGATGCTGAATATGCTTGACCCGCCACGAGACTCAGCCCGCCCCTCTGTAGAGATGAACGTCTTGTTTAATTTGCTGAGGGTGGCAGACCACGCGAGCAGCAAGTCGGACCTCACATCGGCGTCGCCGATCTTGGCAATTTCGTTTTTGATGATGGCGAGTGAAACAAGTTGGCTGGGCGTGAATAGATCGTGATACCTCGCGACATCCGAGTTGGAGGGTAGCTGTATGTTCTCAGGCAGGGGCGTATGACCCAGAACGTCAAGCAATTCTTTCTCAGTAGCGTGTTCGAGGCTTACCAAACGTTCCTCACAGGCTTTACCAAGAGCGGTTAAACCTGCCTTATCGGTGGTGAGGCTGCCGCAGGCAAGGTGCGCGATCCCGCCCGCAATAAAGTTCGCAAGAGGGTTGATGTCGTTTTGTATGGCTCTTCTGTTCTCTAGGTAGGCTTCTACCGCAGTGACGCCGGAGCCGCCAAATGGGTCCAGAACGCGATCATGCTCCCGTGAGTAGTGCAGAATATACTGCCGCACGACATTGTGCGGCCGCCGCGTGAAGTAGGGATGAACCCCATAATGCCTCTTGGCGCTCTGGCGGTCGGCGGCAATTGGAAATTGGATTGGCACAATGTCGGCGTAGTCGCTCATGGTTGTATTAGCCATCAATATTCAGCAGTGGAAGGTCTTGAGCGTAAGCACAAAGCGCATCAAGTTCAATGACGTCAATATGCGACGGCATCGCTTTATGGTTGTGCAAGGCACAAAGGACGACAGCGCGGGAGAGTTCCTTGTCGGGATACTTGTCTTGTTGATACTCGAATCCTTTGCTCTCCTTCTTTATTTCTACTGGAATGTCATACTTGGGGAAGCCCAAAAACTGGAATTGGGTTTCACAGTCGTAGCCCCGACCGACGTAGCCGCCGATCTTCATGCCCAACAGCCTTAATGGGCCTGACGCACGCAAGATGTCGGTTTCCTGGATGTGAGGCAGCTTAGTTTTGGGCCGGTGGTCCTGCATGATGCGGCAGATCTCGTCGAGCGCCCATCTTGCCACGCCGGGGCTGTGTTCTTCCCGTGCCAAAATCTGCCGTTTCCAGAACGGGCTTTGATAATCGTGCGTGAAAGTCAGTGGCCTGTGGAGTGGAGGCAAATCCTGGGAGATGTCTGAACCGGCGTACTTACATCTGATGGGCGTGATGTAAAACTCTTTGTCCCGCACCTCGATTTCTACATCTATTCGCTCGAAGTCCCCGGCAGGCAGTAAGTACCACTTTCTGATCGCCTCCCCGATGCTCTCAGGGGCTGCCCCCTTTTGTATGCGGTCGTGTCCGACGCTCCCCGGAACAGGCACTCCCGACACAAGCTTTTTGTCTGCGCTCACAGCGGCATAGTCGGTTTGAGTAGCGCCGTATGGCGTGACCAAGGCGACATGAACAGAGCCTTCATCTCGCAGGTACTTTTTCACCTCATCTGTGAGATCATGAAAGTAGTATTGTGGCCCGCCGGTCTCTCGGCTACCACGTTTAGTCTGTTGAAGGTGCATGTGTAACTCCAAGAACTACGGGGGCGTTTCCGCTGCACATAGCGATGCTACGCCCCCTCTGTCATATGGTCACTCGCCGCCTCTGCCGCCGCGCACGTTTTCCGCGCCAGGGCGGCGGCGATCAGCCCGGCGAAGAGGGGGTGGGCGCGGTTGGGGCGGGACTTGAATTCGGGGTGGAACTGGGTCGCGAGGAAGTAGGGATGCACAGTGGTGGGCAGCTCGATGATCTCGACCAGCCGGTAGTCGGGCGAGACGCCGCTGAAGACCATGCCCGCCCCCGCCATCTGCTCGCGGTACTCGTTGTTGACCTCGTAGCGGTGCCGGTGCCGCTCCGAAATGGTCCCCACGCCGTAAAGCTGCGCGGCGACCGAGCCTTGGGTCAGGCGGCAGGGGTAGGCGCCGAGCCGCATGGACGCGCCCTTTTCGGTGACATGCTTCTGTTCGGGCAGGATGTGGACGACGGGGTAGCGCGTGTGCGGGTTGACCTCCTCGGTGTTCGCGCCTTCCAGGCCGCAGGCGTGGCGGGCGAACTCGATCACGGCCATTTGCAGGCCGTAGCAGATGCCCAGGAAGGGCAGGCCGCTCTCGCGGGCGTATTTGATGGCCCCGATCTTGCCCTCGACGCCGCGCTCGCCGAAGCCGGGCGCGACGATCAGGCCGTCGGTGCGGGCGAACCGCGCGGCCAGGTCCAGGCCCGGCTCTTCCAGCGAATCGCTCTCGATCCACTCGATGTGGACGCGGGCGTCGCTCTTGATGCCGCCGTGCTTGAGCGCCTCGGCGATGGAGATGTAGGCGTCGCCGTTCTGCGTATACTTGCCGACCACGGCGATTCGGACCTCGTGCCGGGGCTGCTTGACGCGCCGCACCAGGTCGTGCCACTCGGCCATGTTGGGGGGTCCTTCGGGCATCCCGAGCCGCTGGACGACCAAATCAGCCAGCCCTTCCTCCTCAAAGACCATCGGAATCTCGTAGATCGTCTCCGAATCCTTGGCCTCGATCACCGCTTCCTTGTCCACATCGCAGAAGAGGCTGATCTTTTCTTTCATGTCGTCGTCAATGTCCAGCTTCGTCCGGCAGATGAGCACGTCCGGCTGGATGCCGATCTCGCGCAATTTAATCACCGAATGCTGGGTTGGCTTGGTCTTGACCTCGCCCCACGGGCCGACATAGGGGATCAGCGTGACATGGACATACAGCACGTTGTCGTGCCCGACATCTTTGCGTAATTGCCGGATGGCTTCCAGGAACGGCAGGCCCTCGATGTCGCCGACCGTGCCGCCGATCTCGGCGATCACGACGTCCGCCCCCGACTTTCGGCCCAGCCCAATGACGCGCTCCTTGATCTCGTTGGTGATGTGCGGGATCATCTGCACGGTCCCGCCCAGATAATCGCCGCGCCGCTCCTTGGCGATCACCGTGGAATAGACGCCGCCGGTCGTCACGGTCGAGTCGCGCGTCAGGTTGATGTCCACGAACCGCTCGTAGTGCCCCAGGTCCAGATCCGTCTCGGCCCCGTCGTCGGTGACGAAGACCTCGCCGTGCTGGTAAGGGTTCATCGTCCCGGCGTCCACGTTGATGTACGGGTCGAGCTTGGTCATGGTGACGCCAAACCCACGGTTCCGCAGCAGGCGGCCCAGGCTGGCGGTGGTGATGCCCTTGCCGATGGACGACACGACGCCGCCCGTCACGAAAATATACTTGGTGCTCGGCTTGGGGTCCGGCTGGCTGGCAGATTGGTTGCGAGGCTGGGTGGACATGGCGCTCCTGGTTGGGTGGTGAGTCAACGGAGGCGCGTCGGGGGAGTGCGGCGCAGGCCGAAGATTGCCCGCGCGCCTGACTATTATGGCACATCGGGGGGGCGTTTGGCAAGGGAGAAAAAGAACCCCTCCCGGCTCACAAGTTCGCCACCCTCCCCTGTTAGGGGAGGGCACAAGAGTAGACATGGCCCCCGCCGCTAGACAGTCAGCAAGGTTTCTTCAATTGGCTCTACTCCCTTCCCTAACAGGGGAGGGTGGCGAACTTGTGAGCCGGGAGGGGTCGAAAATAGCCCAGAGGGGTCAAAAAACACCCTTGACTCATTTATCAATCTATGTTATTATATCTATCGTAACGAGATGATAAGAAGAAAGGAGAAGAAACAATGTGGCAGCGATTTACGGAACGCGCCCGCCAGGTCGTGTTCTACGCCCAGGAAGAAGCCAGCAAGTGGGGTGGGAACTTTGTCAGCCCCGAACACCTCCTGGCCGGCATGACGCGGGTGCCGGAAAACGTGGGGGCAGTCATCCTGGAACGGCTCGGCGTCAGCCTGGAGGCCGTGCGGGAGGGCGTCCAAAAGGGCTTCCATCCGGGCGCGGGGAAATCGGGGCAGGATATGCTGCTCACGCCCGCCGCCAAGAAGGTGGTTGACTTCGCCTACGAGGAAGCGAAGGCGCTCAAGCACAACTACATCGGCGGCGAACACCTGCTGCTGGGCCTGCTCCGCCAGGAAGACGGGACTGCGGCGGAAGTCCTCGCGACGCTCGGCGTGACATTGGAAGCTGTGCGAGAACAATTGCGACAGATGCAAGACAAGAGCGCCGCGTCCCTGGACATGGTGCGGGAGGAACTCCTGAGCCTCGACGAAGCGGTCAAGTTCCTCGGCACCAGCAAGCCGACGCTGTACCGCCTGCTCGGCCAGGACGAGATCAAAGGACTCAAGGTGGGCCGCCAGTGGCGGTTCCGCCGCGCCGACCTGGTCGCCTACATGGAGCGCGGCCCCGTGGCCGTCGCCGCCGCCCCGAAGGAGGATTTGGACATGGAACTCGCCTTTTTCAACGAACAATTGTCCCAGGAGGACACCGACGACAACACCGACCCCGAGACCAAGACCATCCGGCTCGCCCACAAGATCATCCAGGTTGCCATCAACGCGAAGGCCAGCGACATCCACCTGGAGCCGAACGCGAACGACTTCCTGCTGCGCCTCCGCGTGGACGGCGTCTTGCAGGAGACGCGCCGGCTGCCGTCCAGCGTCCGCGAATCCCTCACGGCCTATTTCAAGCAGATGGCCGAGATGGATACCAACGAAAAGCGGCTGCCGCAGGACGGGCGCATTCCCGTCCGGCACGAGGGCAAGGACTTCGACTTCCGCGCCGCCGTCGTCCCGTCCATGCACGGTGAGGCCATCACCCTGCGGATTCTCGCCAAGCAGGACATCCTCCTCGGCCTGGACACGCTCGGCATCGTCCCCGAAGACCTGCGGCAGATACGAGATTTTATGCACCAGCCGAACGGCATCGTCCTCGCGACCGGGCCGACCGGCAGCGGCAAGACAACCCTGCTGTATTCCTGCCTCCAGGAAGCGGCGGGGGTCGAGAAGAAGACCATGACCATCGAGGACCCGGTCGAGTTCGTGCTGCCCTACACGACCCAGACCCAGGTCCACAAAAAGGCCGGCCTGACCTTCCCCCATGTCCTGCGCGCGCTGCTGCGGCAAGACCCGGACATCATTCTGCTCGGCGAGATGCGCGACCTGGAAACCGCCCAGATCGCCGTGGAGGTGGCGCTGACCGGCCACCTGCTCCTGGCGGCCCTGCACACCGGCGATGCGCCCTCGGCCCTGCTGCGGCTCATGGACATGGGCATCGAGCCGTATTTAATCACCGCCACCGTCGCGGGCGTCGTCGCCACGCGCCTGGTGCGCCGGGTCTGCGACGGCTGCAAGCAGCCGGTGGACCTGTCCGGGGAGCCGGGCCTGGGCTATATTGCCCAGCTCGCCGCCGAGGGCGGCTACGAGATCCCCGCCGGGGCGGTCTTCGTGCGCGGCGCGGGCTGCGAACAGTGCCGGGGGCGCGGCTTCCGGGGGCGGACGGGCCTGTACGAAGTCCTCTCCATGACCGAGTCCCTGGCCGAAGCCGTCCTGCGCCGCGCTCCGGTCGAGGAGCTGACGGAGATGGCCGTGGCGGGCGGCATGCGGACCCTGCTGGCCGACGGCATCCGCAAGGCCGTCGAGGGCCAGACCACCGTTGACGAAGTGATGCGGGTGGTGACGGTGTCAGTGTGACGACAGGAGGGTAGGTGCCGCCAAGGAAGAAGGAACCGGCACTGAAAGTGCCGGCCTAATTGGGGTGGAAGTCGCTACGCGACTGAGGAAGGGCGCGATGAATCGCGCCCCTACGGGGGGTGTCTGATGAATCGCGCCCCTACGGGGCGTGTCTTCAGTGCCGGAGGCACTTTCACTTTGAGTAGGCCGGCACTTTCAGTGCCGGTCAGCGCCGCAAACAGGAATTCTTTCCAAAACCCGTGCAGGAATCCCCGTAATCCGTGTAGAAAAGTATTGGGAGAACTTATCGCTAGGGAGATTACGCGCATGGCATCCTATGATGCAGAAATCGCCGGATACACCGTCACCATCAACTATCAGCAGGGCGGGACCAACCAGATCGGCGTCAAGAAACCCGCCAAGGTGAAAGCCTGGGCCATCTGCCCCGTTTCCCAGAAGCGGATCGAGGGCGCCTCCAACTCAATGGGCGAGGCGACCCGCGATGTCCAGAGGAAGGTCGCCGAAAGCATCCAGACCGAGACCGAGGCCAAAAACGCCCAGCCGGCGGAGGTCTAGGGCGGGCGGTCCCGCTCCCTAACATGAGGATTTTGGCTATCGGCGACATTCACGGCTGCGCGTTCGCTCTGGACACGCTGCTGGCCGCTGTTTCTCCCACACCGGAAGACACCGTGGTCACGCTGGGCGACTATGTGGATCGGGGGCTGGCAAGCCCCGCCGTCCTGAACTGCCTCCTCGCGCTGGGCGAAGACCTGCACCTGGTCGCTCTGCGCGGAAACCATGACCAGATGATGCTGAACGCCCGCCACGACCCGATAGCCTTCTCGGAATGGCGGGAGGCTGGCGGCGCGGCAACGCTCCGCGCCTACGGCAGTCTGGACGCCGTGCCGCCCGCCCACTGGCGCTTTTTGGAAACGCAGTGCATGGACTCCTGGGAGTGCGAGACCCATTTCTTCGTCCATGCCGGCGTGTACCCGGATGTGCCGCTCTGGGAGCAGCCCAAGCATGCCCTGTATTGGCAGCGGTTCGAGCGGGTCCGGCCGCACGAGTCCGGCAAGATCATGGTGTGCGGGCACACCAGCCAGAAGAGCGGCCTGCCCCGCAACCTCGGCTTCGCCGTCTGCCTGGACACCTACGCCTACGGCGGCGGCTGGCTCTCCTGCCTGGACGTCGGCAGCGGCCTCGTCTGGCAGGCCGACCACAACCGCCATGTGCGCCAACTCTGGCTGGCCGAGCGGCTTGAAGAAGGCACATAGACCGCTCTTTCAGGTAAAATATGAGCAGGAGAGCGCCATGACCATCACCATCGAACTGTCCGCCGCCGAGGAGGCCCGCCTGCGGGCGCAGGCTTTGCGCGAGCGCCGTGACCCCGAAACCATCATCCATGCCCTCGTGCGCGCCGGTCTGGAGCCGACCCCCGCCCAGGTCCTGCTCGACACCCCTGTCTCCGAGGAGGCCCACGCCCGCGTCGTCGCGCTTCTAATGCAGGACGGCCTGCTGACGACGCGCCCGACGCGCCCAGGCCAGACCATGCCGTTTCAGCCCATCACCGTTCAGGGGCGTCCCCTCTCTGAAACCTTGCTGGAAGATCGAGAATAGGTGGCATGGTGATCTGCTTCCTGGACAGCAGCGCGCTGGTCAAGCGCTACATCGTTGAAACCGGCTCGGCCTGGATCAAGTCTCAGACGGACCCAGCTTCCGGCAATCAGTTATATGTGGCTTGGATCACCTGTGCGGAAGATTTTCCCTGCCCTGAACGGCAGGGCTTTAGAAGGGCAAGCCCCCGCCTGCGCGGGCGAAGAATTGGCACCCCTTCCGACAAGACTGCCCTCTGCCCGCGCAGGCGGGGAGTCGCTCTTCTAAAGCACGGGGGTTCAGCCCCGTGGAACGAGTTTTCCGACACACTCTGAAATCGTTGGAATCTGTTGTTCCGGCCATTGACCTTCAGAACGCCTCCCGCTGTTTGGCACCAGTGGGGGGCGTTCTGCTTTCAAAATAAGACCGACGGACTTGCGACTTTTCGCCCCATCCAAGACAACTTAAGAGATGACGGCACGTTCCAGGGGGCAGCTTCCTCTATGACACCTTCCAAGCGGGATCGAATGACGGATGAGAACCTGTGCGCGCTGGTGGGGCGCGAGCCGGGCGTCGAAGACTCCCTGTTCCTGCGTCACATCGAGCCGGTCACGCGCTTTCTCATGGGACGGTACGCGGGCATCGAGCATGAGGCGGTCGCCGCCGAGGCGCTCCTGGACGCCCTGGACTATGTCGGCAGGAAGGGGGTGACGAAGAGCTTTCGCGCCCTGCTGCGGCGCGTGGCGGACCAGCGCGGCTGGAAGGCCAAGCAGCGCGCCGCCCTGCGCTGGCAGCACGAGACGCCGCTGGAGGAGGTGCGGGAAGGGGCGGCGTCCGGCGGCCTGGAGCGAAATGTCCTGGAGGAAACCGTGCTCGCCCAAGCCCTTCAAGGGCTGACGCCCTGGGAGCGGACGGCCCTGCTGCTGCGCTATGGGGAGGGCTTGGGCGAGGCCGAGATCGCCCGGCAGAGCGGCAAAAGCGTGAGCGCGGTCAAGTCATCCCTCTACCACGCCCGGCGGAAGCTGCGGGCGGATCGGAACCTGGCGGAGTTCCATCATCACGAAAGGAAAACAACGATGCAAGGCTGGTTCTTGGCGGGGAGTCATCCCCAGAATTACGAGATCGGGGTCGTCCGGGAGGTCACGCGCACGGGGAAGCCGAGTGCCTTCCTCAAGTCCAAAGGAGACGTGTCGGAGGGCTTCGGCACGCTCATGCAGATGTTCGCGCCGGAAAACTATCGCGGCAAGCGGGTGCGCTTCTCCGGCCATGTCAAAGCTGAAAGCCTCACAAGCAACGCCGCGTTGTGGCTGCGGGTGGACGGCCCCGACCAGAGCAAGCCGCTGCGCTTTGACAACATGAGCGACCGTCCGATCCACGGGACATCGGACTGGCGGCGCTGCGAGATCGTCCTGGACGTGCCTCCCGAAAGCACCAACATCGCGCTGGGCGTCCTGCTCGCCGTTTCCGGGCAGGTCTGGGTGACGGAGCTTCAGTTCGAGGAGGTCGGCATGGACGTCCCGATGACGTCCTTGGAGAAGGGGCCGCCGACCGAGCCGCAGAACCTCGGCTTCGAGGCGTAGACGAAAACTGAAGCGTAGCCGGGAACCGGGGCTGGCCCGCCGCCGTAGCAAGAGGCGATGACACACAAAGCACACAAGGGAGCGTCGCTGCTCCTCGCCCTCAGTGCCCTGGCGCTGGGGGCGTCGGCCCGCGCCCAGCTTGCCGGCCCCCGCGTCCGGGCCGAAATCGCGCCGGTCGTGCCCGCCCAGGCGGCGCTGTTCCCGCTGGAAGACGTCCGCCTGCTGCCCGGCCCCTTCCGAGACGCCCAGGAGACCGACCGCGCGTATATGCTGCGGCTGGACCCCGACCGGCTGCTGTCCGGGATGCGGCGGGCGGCAGGACTGAAACCGAAAGCGCCCCCCTACGGCGGCTGGGACAGCGGCGGGTCGGGCACCGTCGGCCACTACCTCAGCGGCGCGGCCCAAATGGCGCAGGCGACCGGTGACCCGGCCCTCAAAAAGCGCGTGGATTACGTCGTCTCCGAGATGGCCGCCTGCCAGAAGGCGGGCGGCAGCGGCGGGCTGTGGGCGTCGCCCTGGGACCGGGACTGGTTCGCGGATTTAGGCCGGGGGAACGTCCGGGCCATGAACACGACGCCCTGGTACACCACGCACAAGACCCTGGCGGGCCTGCGCGACGCTTACCTGGTGGTCGGCAGCGTGCAGGCGCGGGGCGTGCTGGTCAAAATGGCCGACTGGTGCGTCGCCGTCACGTCTACTCTCACCGACGACCAGTTCCAGCACATGCTCGGCGACGCGGGCACGATGGGCGAGTTCGGTGGCCCGCACGAGGTCCTGGCGGACGTGTACGCCGTCACGGGCGACCGCAAGTACCTGACGCTGGCGGAGCGCTTCAAGCACCGCGTCATTTTCGACCCGCTGGCGCGCGGCGACGCTTCGGTCCTGACGGGCCAGCACGCCAATACGGAAATCCCCAAGTTCGTCGGCTACGAGCGCCTCTACCAATTGACCGGGGACAAGACCTACGGGGACGCCGCCCGGAACTTCTGGGAGGATGTCACGGCCCACCGATCCTGGGCCAACGGCGGCGACAGCCAGTGGGAGCACTTCTTCGCGCCCAGGGCGTCCGAGGGCAAGATGCTGGAGATCAGCGGCCCCGAAACCTGCAACACCTACAATATGCTGAAGCTGACGCAGACGCTTTACACCCGTGCTCCCTCGGCGCGCTTTATGGACTACTACGAGCGCGCCCTGTATAACCACATCCTGCCCTCCGAGGCGCCCGGCGGCGGATTTGTCTACTACACCCCGATGCGCCCCGGCCACTACCGCGTCTTCTCGCGCGACTTCGACGCCTTCTGGTGCTGCGTCGGGACCGGCATGGAGAACCACGGCAAGTACGGCGCCATGATCTACGCCCAGGCGAAGGACAGGCTGTACGTCAACCTGTTCATCCCGTCCGTGCTCACCGACCGCGCGCACGGGCTGACGCTGCGCCAGGAAACGCGCTTCCCCGAGGAGCCAAAAACGCGGCTCACGCTGACTCTGGCGCGGCCCCAAAAGCTCACCCTCAGCCTGCGCTGCCCCGCCTGGGTCGCGCCGGGCGCGCTCTCGGTCTCGGCCAACGGCCACGCGGTCAAGACCGCCGCCAAGCCTGGCTCGTTCATAGACATCGCGCGCGTCTGGAAGACGGGCGACCGGGTGGAGATGGCCCTGCCGATGCGGCTGACGACCGAACCGCTGCCGGGTTCCAAGCAGTACGCCGCCTTCTTCTACGGCCCGGTCCTGCTGGCCGGGCGGCTGGGGACAGAAGGCTTGACCCCCGCCGACTTCCACGGCGGCGGTCCCTTTGACGCCCCCATCGAGCGGGCCGGGCAGACCGCAGCCAAGAAAATCCCCGAAAGCCACGTCCCGGTCTTCGTCGGGACCCTGGCCGATGCCCTGCACAAGATCGCTCCCGTCTCCGGCCGGCCCCTCACCTTCCAGACGCGGGGCCTGGCCCGGCCCGCCGACGTCACCCTTGTCCCCTTCTACCGCCTGTTCTTCGAGCGCTACGCCCTCTATTGGAACGTCCTGACGCCGGACGCTTACGCCCATCAGCAGGCGCAGGCGACCCAGGAGCGGCGCGACATCGACACGCTGGAAGCCCGCACCGTGGATCATGTCCGCATCGGCGAGGCCGCCTCCGAAGCCGCCCATGCCCTCGCCTCCGACCGCTCCCACACCGGCGGGGCGGGCGAGCCGTTCACCCACTGGCGCGATGCCCAGGGCTGGTTCGGCTACACGCTGAAAGTTCAAACCGACCAGCCTGCCGCCCTGCGCTGCGTCTACTGGGGCAGTGACGCGGGCCGCACCTTCGACATCCTGGTGGACGGCACGAAGATCGCGACCCAGACGCTCTCCGGCGCGCGGCCCGGCGAGTATCTCCCCGTCACCTATCCGCTCCCGGATGCCTTAACGCGCGGCAAGACTCAGATCACGGTGCGCTTCGAGCCGAGGAACCGCGCCCCTGCCGGCGGCCTGTTCGACCTGCGCGTCGTGCCGCGCGAATAGGCCCCCACTTCCTTGCTCACTTTACTCGCAGGGGTTCTTCCTAGTGGGGAGGACGAAGAGGTTGGGAAAGTGGGAACCGGCGCTGTTGGCACCGGCGCTGGAAGTGCCGGTCTACTCTAGGTGAAAGTCGCTCCGCGACTGAGGAGCAGTCCTCGTGAGCCAGTCCTGAGTCGCGGAGCAGATACGCAGGCATGCCGTCCTCGGCATACTTTCACTTCGTAGTCGCGGAGCGACTTTCACCTAGAGTAGACCGGCACTTCCAGTGCCGGTGTCCTACCGCCGGTACGCATACGCAAAGTGCTCGACGTACCACAGGCCGTCCCTCTGCGCGGCCACCTGATACACCTCTTTGGCGTCGTACTCGGCAGGGACCTCCGCCCAGCCGTACTCCCAGCGGTTGCCGACGGCCAGCGGCAGGAAGTCCGCGCTTCCCTCCCCGGCCTCATACGCTTGCAGTTGCAGGGTCGCTTCCAGGCCATCGTCGTGCCGGACATGGAGCTGCACCAGCCCCACATCCCGCGCGTACCAGGCGCGGACCGTCCCGCGCAACTCCGCATTCCTCTCGTCTGCCGGACCGTCCTCCGTCGTCACCTGCTCGGTCAGCAGGCAGCCCTCAAACGTCCCCGCCGGGACGGTCACGGTCTCCGTGTCGCTCAGGACCGTCACGACCGCCTTCAAGGGCTGATCTGAGAAGGAGAAGGCGTTGCCGGACCACCCGCCGCCGACGGGAACACCAGCGTCGAGTATCTTCCGCAGGTGCGACGACTGCCAAAAGACGCGGCTGATCTTGAGCGGCGAGCGCGCGAATTCTTCCGGCCAGGTGTAGCCGATGTAGCAGGTCTCGCCCACATGAGACACGACGCCGGCCTCCGCCTGGAAGGTGTCACAGCCCGCGAAGAAGCCGATGATCGGCTGGCGGAAGCCCTGCTGCGGCGAAAAGTCCACGCGCAGGTTTTCCGGGCCGAGTTCGTCTGCCACGTCCAGCATCGCGCGGCAGTAGGTCGCGCCGTTCAGGTCGCCTGCCTGTTCATACAGCGGCAGCGCCTGCGCGAACAAGGCTGCCCCCTGCGCCCTGTCGCCCCACAGTCGTCCCAGGCCGAGGCTGGTCAGGCACCTTGCCTGACTCCGCGCGTCCCCAAGTTCCTGGGCCAGCGCCCGCGCTCGCTGGAAACAGCCCTCGATTTTCCCATCCTGCCCGCTGTTGTAGAAGGCGCTGCCCAGGTCCATCAGCTTCGTCATCTGGCCTGGCCGGTCGCCAAGTTCCGCTGCCAGGGCGAGTGACTGTTCCATCAGTGCCATGCCCCCCTCCGACCGGAAGCCATCGGTTTTGCCCTTATGCCACAGCGCGTCCATCGTCAGCCGCGTCCGCTCCGCCCCCGGCGGCAGTGTCTCAATGGCCGCCAGCGCCTTGTCGTAGTGCCGGACGGCCGCACCCTTCTCGTAAGTTTCCGCCGCTTCCGCCCCGCGCCGCAGCGCCTCGTCCACGACCCGCCGGGTCCATTGCTCGTCCGGCTTGCCCTCGTTGATCTCTTCTTGTACCATGTCCCGCATCTCCTCCCGCAGTCGGCGTTTGGCGTACCCCAGGCGGCTGCGAACGGTGTTGACCGGGATGTCCAGGAAACAGGCGACTTCGGCATGGGTGTAGCCGCCGAGGTAGCAGAGCGTGACCGTCAGGCGCGTCCGCTCCGGCAGGCATTCCAGCGCTTCCCGCACGGCCAGCCGCGTGAGGACGCCCTCGGCGGCGTCCGGGGTGGCCTGCGCCTGACACGCCTCCTCCCACGCCCCGTCTAATGGGAGCGCCCGCAGGCCGCGTCGGCGCAAGGCATCGGCGCAGACGTTCCGCGCCAGCCGCCGCAGCCAGGGGGCGAACTTCTCCGGCTCGCGCAGTTGTCCGAGCTGCCCGTAGGCCGTGATGAACGCCTCCTGGGCGGCGTCCTGGGCGTCCTCGGCGCTGCCCAGAAAGCAGAAGGCCGCCCCGTACACCATGTCCCGGTAGCGTCCCACCAGGGCGGTGAAGGCGTCCCGGTCGCCCCCGCGCGCTCGCCGCACCAGGTCCCCGTCGTCCCATCTGTCGTTCCCCGTCTGCAACCGCGTCTCCTTTTCGCACGCTCTATGGATAATGACGTGCGGGCAGGGCAAAAGTGATCATTCGACGTAGCGCAAGAGCCGGGGAGTATCGTAGGAACGGAAGCGGGGCGCGTGGTAAACCATGGGTGGGGAGAAACGTGGGCCAGATTTACCGTGGGATTGAAATCCCCGGCTGTGGGGCGCAGACGCCTATTCCCACCCCAATAAAGCCTTCACCTGCGTGGGGAGAAGACAGGAGAAGACCGCTTCACTGGAACGTCTCTGTGCCCGCGCAGGCGGGCACTGGGCCGCAGGCCCCACAGCCGGGGATTTCAATCCCACGGTTCTTCCCACCCACGGTCCTTCCACTCCTTCCACGTCCACGGCCGATCAGCCCCGAATCAGCAGCAGCATGGCAAATCTGTCGCCGGACCAGGTGTAGTACTCCTCCCCGGCGGCGTCCTTGCCCCAGCGCACCCCATACTTGTCCAGCATCGGCGTCAGCGCGGCCTCCACCTCCGCCTCGCTGACGCCCAGTGCGGCGGCGAGTTCGGCTTTAGAGCGGCGCATCTCCTTTCCGTCGAAATAGGGTTCGGCGAGGCAGCGCAGGGCGCGCAGGATCAGCGGGTTCTGGGCGAAGACCGCCACGCGGGCGACCTTCTCGGCGATCTGCTCGTCGGTCGGCAGGTCGGAAGCGTCATGTAGCGTGACGATGTCGAACGCCGTCCCCGCGCCGCCCCCGCCGCGAATCTGGTTGATCAGGCTGCCGACGGAAATGCCGGACGTTTTGTTCTTTTCGACCAGGCTCTGTTTGAGATGACGTCGCATGGCATCCCCCGCGACGTTAATCAGGTCCTGTTCTGGGGGTGCGGAAGCCGTCAGGCGCACCCGCAGCGCGTCGAGTTCCTGGTGCAAGGCGGCGAGGTCGTTCTGCACATCCGCAAGGGTTGCTTCGCTCATGGTGTATCCTCCGTTAATCAGTTTGCGTGGACTGGTAGATCGTCGTCCGCCCTGCCTCGTCCCGACGCCAGTGCGTGTAGGCGACGTGGGCGGGCGCGGGGACCGGAACCTCTTTCCCGGACCACCCCACTCCCTCCCACCGCTCCGTCGTCCAGCCGCCTTCTTCCGTGCGGCTCCACGACCGCACCTGCGACGCGGCGGCTTCGGCCTGCGCTTCCGCCCGGACCTGGGCCATGACCGCGCGGCGCAGGCGGGGCGGGGGCGTGGGTCGGGGCAGGTTCGCCAGTGTTGTTTGTACCAGTTCCCGTTCGGTCATAGGTCTTCTAGTCCTCTGCCAGCCAGGCGCGGGCCACGGCCTGGAGGCGTGCCCGCCCGGCATTGATGCGCGACTTGACCGTCCCCACCGGGCAGCCGGTGATGCGGGCGATGTCGGCGTAGGACAGCCCTTCCATATCGCGCAGCACGACCGCCTCCTGCTGCTCGGGCGGCAGCCGCGCCAGGGCATCCGCAATCGCCCGTTCCAGCGCGCCCGCGAGTGCCGATTCGCACGGGCCGGACGCCCCCGGCAGCGCCCCCCTCATCCCCTCCGTGAGCGGCCCGACCGGCAGCCGGGGCGCTTTGGCATGGTCGAGGACGAGCCGGCGGGCAACCGTGAACAGCCACGTTCGAAACGAGGCCGTCGGCTGGTAGGAGTGCCGCGCCCGCCAGACGCGCAGCCAGCACTCCTGCGCCAGATCCTCGGCCAGCGCCCGGTCAGCCGTGAGCCGCATCAGGTAGTGGAACACGGCAGTTTCGTGCCGCCCCAGCAGGGCGTCAAATGCCCCGGCGTCTCCCCGCGCCGCCCGCCGCATCAGCGCCTCATCCGGCTCCTCGGCCTCTCGCATCGTCGTCTCCTCGGCCCCTCACCCGATTAAACGAGCGCGCGCCCGGAAAGTTCGGCGGGGATTTTGCCCGCGACGCAGGAAGCAGACGCACGGGCGGCGAATGGGGAGAAAACACTGCTGATTTGATGGCGAAGGAGATGTCCCTGATGAAGAACACGCGCCCGATCCTGTGGTCTGCCCCTCCTCTCGCACTGGCTCTGCTGGCCTTTGCGCTGGCCGGCTGTGCCCACAAGGCCACGCTCGTCGGCAAATGGCAGGGCACGATCACGCAGCCGAACGGGACCATGAACAGCACCTACGAGTTCACGCCGGACGGCAAGGAGACGATCAACGGCCAAGCGAACGCAGGAGGCATGACGATGAACATCGGCGCCAGCGGCACCTATAAGGTGGACGGCGCGAACCTGACCCAGACCCTCACGACGATGACGATGGGCACCCGGACCGTGCCCCTCCCCGCCCATCCGTCTCAGCCCGCGCCGTTCACGCTGGACGGCGATCACCTGACGATGACGGACCCCAGCGGCAAGCAGCCGATGACGCTGACGCGCGTGAAGGAGTAAACAGGGTACAACAGAACATGGGGGCAGGCTTGCCCCTGCTCCTCTCTCGTCTTGAACCGAGGAAACGCCATGTGGCTCGTTTTAAAACGCTTGCCGGAGGCATTTGGAGCCTGCTCCAGCTTCTTCTGCCCTGGTGGTTCGGCACTCCGTCTTCGGAGTACCCCTACCGCTCGCGCACCCCCTGTCACGAGCGGAAACCGTTGCCCCCGAAAAAGCCGAAGGCTCCCAAAGCGGCCTGAAGGCTCCCACAGATTCCCCCGCCCTGAACGGCGAGGCTGTAGAAATTCACGCTGCCCGCCTGCGCGGACGGTTAGGGGTGCGATTCATCGCGCCCTCTTTGTCCTCAGCCCGCGAAGGTGGAGTATTGCTCTGTTAAAGCCCAGGAGCCAGCCCTGGGAAAAGCCCCGCCGTTCAGGGCGGGGCAACGAACTCCGCACTTCTAAAGCGTGAAGTCCCGCCGGTCCAGGGCGTACTTGACGGCGGGGTGTCCTGTCACCTGCCCCGTCTCCGGGTCGGTGAACTCGTAAACATAATCCCGCTCGAACCGCAGCCCCGCTTTTTCCATGACGCGGACCGAGGCGCGGTTCGCCGCCAGGGCGGTCGCCGAGACGCGCCCCGCGCCCAGTTCCCAAAAGCCTTTGCGGATCAGCGCCCGCGACCCTTCCGTCGCATAGCCCCGGCCCCAGGCGGACTTTTGGAGGCGGTAGCCCAGTTCGATCTCGTCCGGGTCGTCGGGGGCGGGCCGGAAGTGGAACCAGCCCAGGAAGTCCTCAGTCGCCTTCTCGACCGCCACCCAGTAGCCGTAGCCCTGATATTTTTTGTAATAGGCAAGGCTGCGGGCGAGGAGAACGTCGCGGTAGAACGCATACGGAGCGCGCCGGCCGTCGAGGTTGGTCCACCGGATCACATCCGGGTCGCCGTCCAGCGCGTACAGGGCGTCCACATCGTCCGGCGTGAACCGACGCAGGCGCAGGCGGTCAGTTTCGAGGAAAATGGTCATAGAAACTCCACCCAGGCGCAATTTGTGCCTCGTCTGAGTAAGCGATGGGGAATTCACTCGTAACGCAGCAGGTAGATCGTGGGCGTCTTCGGCAGCGTCTGGGGCGACAGCGTCAAGTCACGCGCCGAAACGCGGATGACAGCCGCCTTGCCGCGCATCGCCGTCAGGAAAGCCTTCGGCGGGGCCAGTTTCGCCCGCAGGTCCGGGTTCAGCGCCGCCGTCCGGTAGTGCATGGGGAGGATGACGCGCGGGTGGAGCTGGCCGACGATGGCCGCCGCCTGCGGGCCGTCAACCGTGAAGAAGCCGCCGACCGGGATCATCAGGACGTCGACATGCCCAACCTCTCGCACCTGCTCCGGCGTCAGGGAGAGCTGGCCCAGGTCGCCCAGGTGGCAGACGCGCAGGCCGCCGGTCTGGAAGACCGTGATGATGTCCGTCCCGCGCTTGGCGCCGTGGACATCATCATGGTAGGCGAAAATGCGCTCGTAGGGGACCATCAGCGGCGTTTGGCCTTCCAGGGCCGCGTTGACCTCCCCCGTCTTCTCCCAGCCCGGCGCAGGCGACGGAGCAATGGAGATCGGGTGGTGACTGAAAGAGTCGCTGAGGACATCAAACTGTTGCGGCGTCGGGGCGGGGCCGGGCTGGATGATGTTGTAGCGGCCCGTGCCGGGCGTGCCGCCGGGGCCGTAGGCGCCGGACGTGCCGCGCGCGGCAGCGGTGTAGTTGTGGTCCGGGTGCTCGTGGCTGACGAAGACGGCTCCCGCCGGGACGCTGTGGGCGGCGATGTGGTAGCCCACCTGCGGGTTCGGCGGGTCAACCAGAATATGAGTGCCGGTCAGCGTCGAGAGCAGAAAACAAGCCTGGCCGAGCCAGCGGATGATGAGCATGGAAAACCTTCTCACTGCGGGGCAATGGCGCTCAGATGAAGATCGAGCCGAGTGACTTCAGTCACTCGGCCTAAACCGCCCCCTAACCTAAACCGCCCCCTAACCTAATTCCCGCAGATCGCCGATAATACGCTCAGGACGCCATTCCGGCGGCGCGGCCTGGGCCTGGGCGGGGCTGGTCACGCCGGTCAGGACCAGGACCGTGTGCGCGCCCGCCCCGCGCCCGACGGCGATGTCCGTGTCCAGACGGTCGCCGACCATCACGCTCTCGGACGCGGTGACTTTGGCGGCTTCTAAAATGGCCTCGTAGCCGTGCGGCTCCGGCTTGCCCATGTTGACCGGCTCCCGGCCCGTCGCGGCCGCCAGGGCGGCGACCAGTGAGCCGCCGCCGGGCAGCTCGCCGTCCTCGGTCGGCAGCGTCGTATCCCGATTGGTGGCGATGAACTGGGCGTGGCCGCGCATGACGGCCGCATGAGCGAAGCGCAGTTTGTCGTAGGTGAACTGCCGGTCAATGCCGACCACGACATAGTCAATGTCGTGGGGGTCCACCGAGTCCGGCTGGGTGATAGGGACCAGGCCGGCTGAATCGCGCAGCTCGGCGGCCAGGCCCGGCTCGCCGATGATGAACGCGGAACGGCCCGCCGCCCCCCGGTGTTTCAGATACAGGGCCGTGGCATAGGCCGATGTGAAGATCGCTGACTCCGGGACATCCAGCCCGTTCACCTTCGCCAGCTTCGCGCGGTAATCCGCGCGGGTCTGGGCTGAGTTGTTCGTGAGGAAGAAAACGGGTTTTCCCGCGTCTTGCAGCCGGCGCACGGCGTCGGCGGCGTGGGGAATGGGTGTGCTGCCGAGATAAAGCACCCCGTCCAGGTCGAAAACGTAGACCGTGGCGTTCGGGAACGGGTCGGCAGAAGAAATGGGCGTATTTTGCACGCGCCAGTGTAGCACATCGCGCCGAAAATTGTCAAACGCGCCCTGCAAGGCCATTAGTAACCTGCGGTCAACCTCGGCTCAAGGCCGCAGGGTTCAAGCCGGGAACCGCCGGGTAAGACAAAACAATAAAAGACGAAACAATGAAAGAGCCGGGGCGCGCTCAGGCGTCGTCCCCACACAGCCCAACAATAAACCCTTCTGCGCACGACAGGCAGGGGCCAAGAAGGTAAAACCGACCAATGAAATCCTCTACGGAAATAGACATCAACCAGCGCGTCTTCGCGCTTCAGCATTTAGACTCAGGCGAATACATCTGCCTGCTGCAAGAGGGCACCGACTACCTCGCCTGCTTCTCCGACGGCGACAGCGCTCTGGAATTCCGCTCCTCGCTCGGCTTACAGGAGCATGTGGACCTGCGCGCCATGACCCTGGATCGCAGCCCCTTCAAGCACTTCTGGCTGGATGGCGAGAACGTGGACATCCGTCAGGAGCAGGAAGTCGCCAACTAGCGACGACAAGCCATCTCTTCAACACGAATTAACACGAACGGCCTGCCTCTGAACGCACGAAAAGCGTCTGGAGGCGGGCCGTTATTTATGCGCTTGACCCGGCCCTGGAAGTGCCGGTTTGTTCTAGAAATGCAGCCCCGCCGAGACTATGAAGCCGTCGGCGCGCTCGACGGCCTGGTACTTGGCGCTGACTGTCACCAGGCCGCCGGGCAGGCTGTAGCCCAGCTCGCCGTAGCCGCCGACACGGGTGGAGGTGCCGAGCTGATCCAACGTATTGCCGTTCTGGTGCTGGTTCAGGAAGTAGTAGCCGACGCCCGCGCCGACGTAGACGCCCGCGCCCAGCCCGATCTGCGCGCCGGCCGTGACCGGAACGACCGTGGAGTGGCTGCCGGACTTGGAGCCGGTCTCGACGCCGACCCCGATCACGGCGCGCAGGGGCGTCGGGTTGGGGATGGGCAGGCCGTAACGGAACTCGACGTCGAACTGTGTGTTGCCGCCCGCCGACTTGGCCGCGCCGCTGGACGGGATGAAGGCGCCCACCGTCACGGCGTTCGGCCCGCCCAGCAGCGGCAGGGCCGGGCCGGGCACATCGGCATGGGCGACGGACCCGAAGAGGCCGAAGGTCAGAGTGAGCGCACCGAGCGCCCAGAGGTGAGCAGATTTGCGGAATGTCATGTGGGTTTCTCCTGTTTCCCCAGGGCTGAACCCCTGGGCTTCGGCAGTTCACGCGGCCCGCCTGTGCGGGCGCAGAGCATAATGCCGACGGCATTCAGCCCGCGCCTCCTAGTCGCTACGCTCCGTAGCGGAGTGAAAGGCGGGGTGTTGCTCTTTTACAGCCCAGGGGTTCAGCCCTGGGGATGTGGTTCCTACAACTGCACCAGCCGGACCGTTTCCATCCCGTCCACCCGGCGGATCTGCTCCAGCAGGCCTTCGGGCGTGGGCGTGTCCAGCTTCAGCACCATCAGCGCGCCCTGGCCCTCGCTCTCGCGGCCGACGTGCATCCCGGCGATGTTGATGCCCGCCTCGCCCAAGAGCGTCCCCACCTTGCCGATGACGCCGGGGCGGTCGGTGTGCTGGGTGACGAGCATCGGGCCGGAGGGGCGGATGTCCACGCGGTAGCCGTCAATGTACAGGATGCGGATGTTGTCGCGGCTGAAGACCGTCCCGCAGATCTCGCGCTCGGCGTTGCCGCCGCGCTTGCGGACGGTCAGGACGCACCCGCTGCCCTCGCCCGAGACGGGCGTCCGGCTCTCAGTGATCTTGATGCCGCGCGCGGCGGCCAGCGCGGGGGCATTGACGTAATTGACGCTTTCGGGGACCACGGGTTCCAGCAGCCCTTTCAGCACGGCGCGCGTCAGATGCACGGTCGGCAGGCTCTCGAAGTCGCCGGCGTAAACCACTTCCACCTCGCTGATAGGGCTGGACGTGAGCTGGGCGTGGAGGCTGCCGATCTTCTCCGCCAGCGTCAGGTACGGCTGCAAGCGCCCCAGCATGTCGGCGGAGACGGACGGCATGTTGACGGCGGCGCGGGCGGGCTTGCCGCTGAGGACCTCGACGATCTGCTCGGCGATGTCCAGAGCGACGTTGACCTGCGCCTCCTCCGTGCTCGCGCCCAGGTGTGGCGTCGTCAGGATGTTCGGGACGCCCAGCAGCGGGTTGTCGGCGGGGGCCGGCTCGGTCGTGAAAACGTCCACGGCGGCGCCCGCGATCCGGCCTGACCTCGCCGCGTCCGCCAGCGCCGCCTCGTCAATGATGCCGCCGCGCGCGCAGTTGATCAGCCGGACCGTGGGCTTCATCAGCGCGATCTTGTCGGCGTTGATCATCCCCGTCGTCTCTTTGGTCTTAGGGACATGGACCGAGATGTAGTCCGACTCTTTATAGAGCGTGTCCAAGTCCACCAATTTAATGCCCAGCGCCTCGGCCTGTTCGGGTTTGAGGTACGGATCATTGCCTAGAACGCTCATGCCGAACGCCTGCAAACGGCTGACCACTTCGCGCCCGATCTTGCCCAGGCCGATGACGCCCAGGGTCTTGCCGTAGACCTCGGACCCCATGTACTTCTTGCGGTCCCACTTGCCCCCGCGCAGGGCCTGGTCGGCGGGCGCGATGTTGCGGGCCAGCGCCAGCAGCATGGCGACGGTCAATTCGGCGGCGGCCAGCGTGTTGCCTTCGGGGCTGTTGACGACCAAAATCCCCCGGTTGGTGGCCGCCTCGACATCAATGTTGTCCACGCCGACGCCCGCGCGCCCGATGATCTTGAGCTTGTTGGCTTTGGCGATGATGTCCGCCGTGACTTTGGTTTCGGACCGCACGGCGAGGGCGTCATAGTCCCCGATGATGGCGGCCAATTCGTCTTTGGACAGCCCGGTTTTGACGTCCACCTCGGCGGCCGTCTTCAATATCTCGATGCCCTCGGGGGCGATAGGGTCCGCGACCAGTACCTTCGGCATTGAATGGTGTTTCCTTTTCGCTGTTCTCTCTAAAAAAGATTGTTACAGTCGTGAATTACGTTGGAAATTTCAGTCGTAGTCATTCCTTTACTAGAATAGTTTCCAAAAGCGCCGCCAATCTTCGAAGCGAATCGGGAAGGGCTATGGTTGTCCATTTTTCCGTTGATGAAGCGTTTACGAGAGTAACTTATAACACAGGTTGATCTTGCACGCGAGATTGAGACATATAAGAGTCTTGCGGGTTCAGCGATTAGCCCAGGGTAACGGTTCCTACGGTGACCAGGAAAAACTTCTTCCTCCAGCCCAGGGATAAAAACTACTTGCCCACTAAGACCTTTGGCTCCATGCATAGTCATTATTTGGACGCCTACAGTAGCCTGGTTTGATACAGGTGGCGTCAAGTTGAGCCTTTCGTAAATACTGGATAGAACCTTCTCTTCTTCTTCGTTTGAAGATGCTCGGAAGTAATCTAGCACTTCGCCGATAGACATTCCTTCTGGCAGGTGATCAATGTTCTCGATCCATGCTTGTTGAGCATCATCACCCAGGGTCTGGCTCAGGATGCCTTGGATAGCTTGCTTCCTGTCACCTATCGTGTCATCTGAAGACCATTCAGAAATCGTTGCGACAGTTTGACGGACTTTGTTGATTGCAGTTAGTTCGCGAGAACCGAAGACGCCCGACGGAAGCGGCAAATAGAAAACATCTTTAAAGTTCAGATTGTTTGCTAGCACTTTTGCAACAATGCCAACACAAGTGCCGATGCCGACACCATTGGGTAGCCCAAGAATAACCCGATGGGCTATATAATCATCCGAATTAGAAACTATGCATAGCATAGCAAGGGCAAAACGCCCTCCATTAGTGTCCTGATAGCCAAGCGCTCCCTTCATTTCGTAAGGCACATTCAAATCTATGAAGGCTTTTTTTAGCTCATTGCCTAACGCTTGACTATTGCTTAGAAGAACAATAATCTCCCGAGCTGGAATACCTGATAGAATAAGATCGCGGCAGGATTTTACAACAGCGAGGTTCTCTTCGCTATCAGTTTGAAACCTCCACCGTAAAACTTGCCCTTCTAATGGAGGTGTGGAGTTAGCATATAAAGACGTGAGCGTCTTGGGAAGACGATGCGATTGGGACGAACTGGTTATTAGAACATTCGCTGCCTGGACAACCGAATTAGTACACCTGAAGCAGTCGCTCAGTTGGTGATCACCAGAAGAAGGATTGTCTGAAACGAAATTCTGTATGCCCTGTGGAGAAGCAAAACGGAAAGAATAAATGCTTTGGTCATCGTCGCCTGCGACAAAGGTTTTCACACCTTTGTTAATCATGTAGTTAATAAACTCCAAATCGCAGGGGTTTAAGTCTTGGTACTCATCGACGACCAGGTGTTGGATATTCAACAGGGACACAGGATCAAGGTTGCCCGCATTCATTTCATCAATACACTGCCTGATGATGTCCCCTGGTAGAACACAGGAATATGTTTGTGTCCGAGTGCCATAGAAGCTGTTGAAACTGCTCCTTTCCTGTGTTGTGATGGGAGGATCAGGGACTATGTAGTTCGCTGGGTCCCAATGTCCTGTGGCCCAAAATGCCTCATGCTCACGTCTTATCTCGGCGCAACGTGTCGCATTTATCCCGTAGATTTTGCTGAACTCACCGTCAAAGATGTTTTTGAGTTCCCAATCATCCATGATCATAGGATATGTAGGATAAGCAGCTAGCTTACCTGCTATACGAAGAACTCGTAACGCAAGAGCATGAAGAGTAGTGGCCTTGATCTTGTGCGCTTCGGCTACTCCATTTTGTAGGCAATATTCCCGGATTCTTTGTTGGAGGTCACGCGAAGCTGCACGAGTGAAAGAGGCAACATGAATACCTTCAACTGTCGTTCCACTCTGGACTAGCCATTTCACCCTCTCCTCTATGGCCTTGGATTTACCTGTACCGGGGCCTGCAACTAGCCGAACTTGAGGGCTATTGTCATGCGCGGCAGCGAACTGGGTCTGTTGAGCCACTTGTTTCTGTAAAGATGTGATCGGCATAATTTAGTTTGCCTCTTGAGCGGCGCGGATTTCAGCGACGTGCGCTTTCAACTGTCGGCTCATCTCCGCAGCAGTGATCTACCGTCCGGCGTTGTAGTCCTTGACACTTTGGTCCAAGCCTGCCATTGTGGCTTGAAGCTCGGCTTCGGCTTCTTCCAGATCGCGGGTCAGCAGGGCGTTGGAAAGCTGCTCCGGGTCAAGGGCCAGTTTTTCGGCATACGCACGGAGGCGCATTTCGGTGTCGGGCATGAGTGCAAGTGCCATAATCTTTACCCCTTCCGTTGCGCGAAGTCCTTCAACAACTCCGTCAGCGTGTCAAATTGTCGGGCTGTCATTCGTCAGACCATTTCGTCAGCGGCTTTTGGGCGGCGTGGAGAAGCTGTTGAAGCATGACATGAGCCGTGTCCTCTGACGTGGCTTCATGCACGGTCAGCAGGAGCCGCCAAGTGTTCCGCCCGTGGCGGTACAAAAAGACACGGAGCGGTACACCGGGATGCTTCTTTTGATAGAGCCTGTTTTCGGCGGCGACAGCACAGCGAGAAGGCAGAGTTGCCAAAGATGATTTTGCTCTTTGCAGGCCTACCCGCCAGTCCTCCGCCGCATCGTAATCAGCCCGTTCCAGCCGGTCATAAGCCGCTTCCGATTGAGTCGCGAACTTTTCCGAAGCACGAACGGCATAAACCTGTTCCGGGTAATCCTGGCTTGTCATCACGCCAGAGCCGTTTCGCCTGCGGCAGTCGCCTGAGCTTTCGCTTCTGCCGCCTGTGACCCGCTCCGCTTTGCCTGTGCGGCGGCGGCTCTCGCTTCCAGGCGCCGGTCAAGCTCCTCGGAGGTGATCCACCGTCCGGCGGCGACGTCCTCCGCGCTTTGGTCCAAGCCTGCCATTGTGGCTTGAAGCTCGGCTTCGGCTTCTTCCAGATCGCGGGTCAGCAGGGCGTTGGAAAGCTGCTCCGGGTCAAGGGCCAGTTTTTCGGCATACGCACGGAGGCGCATTTCGGTGTCGGGCGTCAGTGTGACCGTCATCATCGTTACCCCTTCCGCTCCGCGAAGTCCTTTAACAGTTCCGCCAGGGCGCGGACGCCCGCTTCGGGGAAGGCGTTGTAGATGGAGGCGCGGAAGCCGCCGACGCTGCGGTGGCCTTTCAGGTTGCTCATGCCCGCCTTCTTGAACTCGCCCAGCAAGTCGGATTCCAGGGCCTCGTCGCGCAGGCGCCACGTCACGTTCATTAGCGAGCGGTCGGCCTTGTTCGTGACCGTGGGCTGGAAGAACGGCGTCAGGGTGTCCAGGGTGTTGTACAAAGTGGCGGCCTTGCGGCGGTTGCGGGCCTCGATGGCCGCAAGACCCCCCTCGGACTCGATCCACTTCAGCACCAGGCCGACGACGTAGACGGGGAAGGTCGGCGGCGTGTTGTACAGCGAGCGGCTTTCCAGGAACGTGCCGTAGGAGTAGATTTTGGGCAGGTTGTTGTTGGCCTCGGCCAGAAACGACTTGCGGGCGACCACGAGGGTGACGCCGGCGGGGCCGACGTTCTTCTGCGCGCCGCCGTACATCAGGGCGAACTTGGAATAATCGCGCTGCAAGGCGAGGTAGTCCGAGGACATGTCGGCCACGAGCGGCGTGTCGCCCACGTCGGGCAGGTCGAAGTATTCCGTGCCCTCAATGGTGTTGTTGGTGGTGATGTGGACATAGCGCGCGTCGGGCGTCCGCGTGAACGTCCGGGGGATTTCGGCGTAGCCCTCGCCCTTCGAGGTGGCCGCCTCGCGGGCGTCGCCGAAGAACTTCGCTTCCTTGAGCGCCTTCGCGCCCCAGTCGCCCGAGATGACGTAGTCCGCCGTCAGGCCCGGCTGGAGGAAGTTCTGGGCGACCAGGGCGAACTGCTGGCTCGCCCCGCCCTGCATGAACAAGGCGGCGTAGCCGGCGGGGTCCAGGCCCAGGACACGCAGCAGGCGGGCCTCGGCGTCAGCATGGATGGCCTCATAGTCCTTGCCCCGGTGGCTGACCTCCAGGATGGACATCCCCGACCCGTTGATCTCGCGGACGCCCTGGGCGGCTTCTTCCAGGACGGGTTCGGGCAGGATGGCTGGCCCGGCGCTGAAGTTGTAGGTGCGTTGGCTCATGGTCTCGTCTCGTTTCTGTGAACTGTTCGCCGTTGAAGAACAGTTCTTGAAAAGTCTGTCAAAAGCGCCCACAGTGTACCCCAAAGGCGCGGCGGAAGGCAAGAAGCCCCCCGGCCCCCAATTCTGGGGAGGAGGAAAGAGAGGAACCGGCACTGGAAGTGCCGGTCTACTAGGAAATGAAAGTCGCTCCGCGACTGAAGAGTAAGAAGATAAGCAGAAGACAAGATCACGCTGGCTTCTCCGTAGTCGCGGAGCGGCTTTCACTTCGCGTAGACCGGCACTTCCAGTGCCGGTTCCTGCCGTGCTGGGGCCACCCTCTTCTGCTCCCCTCTCCTGCTTGCGGAGGCTTTATTGGGGTGGGGAGGGGCTAGGCGGGGGGATATGAAATTTTTGTTCGGCAAATCAGGTGGCGTGGGGTTGACAAACCCGCCCGGCAGCGGCTATACTCTTGCCGTTCCCGCCCGGCGGGTCCCATTTTAACGGAAGGAAGCTCGGCTCAGATGAAGATGCACTACATAATTTCGCCCATCGGATTTGCCCCCAACGCCCGTGGTGTGTCTCGGCTGACCGGCGCCGTCCTGTCCAGCACCTCCACCACCGCCCCGGCCCATCTTTGGGCCTGCCCGCAGCCTTTCGGGAGGAGTCGCCGCTTCTAAAAGACTTTTAGACGAGCCGCACATCCTCTACTCTTTACCGAAGGCTTCGGGCTTCCGCAACGTTTCTTTGAACGTGACGGTGAGTTCGAGGTCTTTTTTGTGTCTGTGCCGCTTGCGGCCTACGACTTTCCTTCGTGAACCGGCAGCTAGGAGAACACATGGCGACAATCGAAGCGATGCCCCCCGTGCGGCAGGAACTAAGCGAGAACGACGAAGAACTGATCCGGCTCCAGGCCGACTTCAGCCCGGACGGCGGCTTCGGGCACCGCGAGCTGGTCGTGACCCGCCAGGCCGTTCGGATTTTGGAACCCGGCGGCGCGCTCGGCTTCCAGATGCCCATCGGGGAGATCCAGACCGCCCGCAGCGAGCCGCTGGTCGGCGGGGGGCGGCTGGAGATCACGGCCAAGAGCGGCGACATTGTCCCCGTCGTCACCTACTCCCAGACCGTCGCCGCCCGGTTCAGCGAGGCGGCGCGCGGGATCGAGCAGCTCGCCAAAGGCGAGCCGTTCCAGATCAGCTTGAAGGAAGAGCGGACGCGCTGCGCCAAGTGCGGCCGTCTGCTGCCCGAAAAGGACGGCATCTGCCCGGCCTGCGTCAACCGCTCCAAGACGATGTGGCGCATCGGCGGCTTTTTGCAGCCGTACAAAAGGCAGGCTCTGGGCCTGGCCGCCCTGTCCCTGCTGACGACGGGGCTGAACCTGGCCCCGCCGCTGATCCAGCGCAGCCTGATCAATCATGTCTTGTCGCCGCCGCGCGGGGGGCATGCCCACCCTGCGCTGCTGCTGCCGTTGATGGGCGCATGGCTGGCGATCCTGTTCGCCAATGTCGGTGTGCAGATCCTGACGGGCCGCCTCATCGCGTTCCTGGGCGGCAGCATCGCCGCCGATCTGCGCGCCCGGCTGTACCGGTCCATCGAGTTCTTGCAGCTCAACTACTTCGACAAGAAGCAGGTGGGCGCGATCACCAGCCGCGTCACGCAGGACACCGACCGGGTGTGGGGTTTTCTGACCGAAGGTGTGCCGTACTTTTTGATCAACGGCCTGCTCTTAGTGGGCATTGCCGGGTTTCTGCTGTCCGTCAACTGGAAGCTGACGCTGTGCATCCTCGCGCCGGTCCCGATCGTGGTCGCCATCGGCGTCTTCTTCTGGAAGTCCGTGTCGCAGCTCTTCGTTCGGGTCGGCCAGAAGTGGGCGCGGTTCCACATCCACCTGAACGAGTCGCTGACCGGCATCCGGGTCGTCAAGGCGTTCGCGCAGGAGGACCACGAGAACGCCAAGTTCGCGGTCCGCAACGCCGAACTGCGCGACGCGGGGATCGCGGGCGACACGCGCTGGAATACCATCTTCGGCGTCATGTCCCTGTTTGTCGGCCTGGGCAGCCTGATCAATTGGGCCGTCGGCGGCACTATGGTCTACCGGGGGCAGTTAAGCCTCGGCGACTTCTGGCTGTTCAACGCTTACCTGGCGCTCATCTACGGGCCGCTGCAATGGTTCGCCCAGGTCAACAACTGGTTCAGCCGGGCGATGGCCGGGGCGGAGCGCATCTTCGAGGTGATGGACACCGAGAAGGAGAAGTACGGCCAGCCGGACGCCGTGGGCCATGCCATCGGGGGCGAGGTGGAATTTGAAAACGTCCGCTTCGGCTACGACAAGTCCAACCCCGTGTTGAAGGGGCTGACGTTCACGGCCAAGCCCGGCGAGATGATCGGCCTGGTCGGCAAAAGCGGCGCGGGCAAAAGCACGACCATCAACCTGCTTTGCCGCTTTTACGAGCCGGACGCCGGGACGCTGAAAATTGACGGGATTGACTACACCGAGATGAGCCTCCAGGCCATGCGTCGGCAGATCGGCATCGTCTTGCAGGAGCCGTTCCTGTTCAACGGGACGGTCGCCGACAACATCGCCTACGGCAAGCCGGGCGCGTCTTTGGAGGAGATCATGGAAGCGGCCAAGGCCGCCAACGCCCACAACTTCATCCTGGCGAAGCCGGACGGCTACGACACGATGGTGGGCGAGCGCGGCGCGAAGCTGTCCGGCGGCGAGCGCCAGCGCGTCTCCATCGCCCGCGCCATCCTGCACGATCCGCGCATCCTGATCTTGGATGAGGCGACCAGCGCCGTAGACGTGGAAACCGAGAAGCAAATTCAAGAAGCCATCGGACGGCTCATCAAGGGCCGGACGACCTTCGCCATCGCCCACCGGCTGTCCACCTTGAGGAACGCCGACCGCCTGATCGTCCTGGACGGCGGCAAGATCGCCGAGATGGGCACGCACGCCGAGCTAATGGAGAAGAAGGGCGAGTTCTTCAAGCTGGTCGAAACACAGAGTCAGGTGACGCAGATTCTGGGGGCGGTGTGAGCGTCCCTATATCCGAGCGGCGGCTCTTCGGTTGAAAGAGCCGCCGTGCTTAACCTAAACGCCGCTAGAATTGATGGGTGCAAAAAATCCGCGTTCGAGTGCGCTTTATTCATGGTAAACTGTGTCTACAGCAACAGTGATGCAGAAAATCTGCACCGCATTAAAACACTTCTGTGGAGTTCACCATGATTATCCAATTCAAACTCGCCAACTATCGGTCAATCGGCGCTGAACAAACATTAAGTTTCGTGGCGGAGAACGCACGTCGCCACCCGGACAACCTGATCCCGCGTGATGGCTACAAACTGCTGAAAGCGGCCGCAGTGTTCGGGGCAAACGCTTCCGGCAAAAGCAACCTCGTCAAAGCAATCGGGGTGATGCAGGAGTTCGTGCGCGACTCGGCCACGCGCATGAACGAGGGCGATCCCATCGAATCGGCAGAGCCTTTCCGCCTCGACCCAGCGTTGCGAAACGCGCCTTCACGCTTCGAGATCACGTTCGTCACAGACGGCATCGTCTACGTCTACGGCTTCGCCGTTAATAGAGAACGCGTTGACTCGGAATGGCTGATGGCGACACGGGAAGCAGCAACAGCCAAATTATGCGAGTTCCGGCGCATGTTCAACAGCACGTCGGGCAACGAGGAGTGGGAGTTCGTCGGATTTAAAGACTCCGATGCGAGACAGATCATTGATCGGACTCTGGGGAACATGCTTGCCCTTTCCGTCGGAACTCAACAGAAAGTCGAGTTACTTCGGCCTGCATACCGTTATTTGCGCGAACGGATATGGACTTTTGATATGTCTAATAAATTAGGGGAGCTACTCATAAAGACAGCCCTACTATGCCAGAAGTCAGCGGAGGTGCGCTCCTCCCTGTCCGCTCTGCTTTACGGCGCGGATACCGGCATTGAAGACATACAAATCGAGGCTGCGATACAGCATATGCCTGAAACGCAGCCGAATATGCCAGAGCAATTCAATGATGCTTTCCAGGCATTGAAGAAGCTGACGGCCACTTTTCCATTGCCGCGCATCATGGCTTCCCGGCATGACAGCGTAGGTAACATGGTTAAGTTCGACTTTGAAGATGACGAGTCACAAGGGACACAGCGGTTTTTCGCTGTCGCGGGACCACTCCTAGACGCGCTAAGAACAGGAGCATTCGTTGTGGTAGACGAGTTGGATGCCAGTATGCACCCGCTGCTGACACGGCGGCTGCTGGAGTTGTTCCAAAATCCCGCCGTCAACAGCAACGGCGCGCAGATGCTGTTCACTACGCACGATTCGTCACTACTGGATCAGGACTTGTTCCGGCGTGACCAGGTATGGCTGGCGGAGAAGTGCGACGGGGCCTCCACGTTCTTCTCTCTGGCCGATATCCGGCCTCCCATCCGCAACACGGAGTCGTTTTTGCGGAACTATCTAACCGGGCGATACGGTGGTACGCCGCACCTGGGACGCGCTTTCGACGATCTCGCGGCTGGGAGTAGAGCATGAGGCCCCAGCGCATTCCGAACCCGCGCCCGCGCAAACGGAGCCTCCTGATCCAGTGCGAAGGGCAGAAGACGGAGCCGAACTACCTTGATGAACTTTGTAAAGCGTGCGGTGTGCGGCATCGCATGGAAGTACAGGTGAAACGGGGCAAAGGGCAAAACGCTGTCGTGACAGTAGAGGCGGCCATAGTCGAGGGCAGGCGCAAACGGTTGGGCGAAAGGATATACGACGACATCTGGTGTGTGCTGGATGTGGAACACGCCGTGCATGAGGCTAAATTGAACGAAGCCATTGCTCTCGCGCGGAAATACAACATCCGCATGTTCCTGTCCAACCCCTCGTTTGAAGTATGGATAATCGCTCACTTTGAGCTTACTACACGCGACTTCGCCGATGGCGGCGCGGCGGAGGCATACCTGAATGCCTATTGGCAGAGGCACTTTCACAGTGACTACGACAAGGGCGATCCCAAGTTATATGCCAAACTCGCCGACAGGGTGAGTGACGCCTTAGACAACGCGCAATGGGTGTTGGAGACCTTCCACGAGAGCGCTCCCTGCCGGGACAGCAACGCCTCGACAGAGGTTTATCAACTGGTGCGGCAGCTACGACTGCCCTGACCTCCTGATCCCGCTTCTGCGGAGTAGGAGAGGAGGGCCGGACGTCCTGCTCCCTGTCTGCGGAGGAACGGAGACCTTACCATGACCACAGCCGAGTTCCAAGACCAGGAGGTCCTAAACCAACAGACACAAGACGAGACCGGATCGCTCGCCGAGTCGGCCCGCCGAAACATCGCCTACGAGCGGCTGGCCCGGCAGGTCGCGGCCAGCGAGGCGGCGGCGCGGCTTGTCCTCGCCGCCCTAGCGAGGGCGGGGCAGGGCGCGGACGAGGCCGAGCCGGAAAGCTCTCCCTGACCCCACTACCGGGAGACCAAAGAGGACAAACACATGGGATTAAATCTGTACCTGGAGGTCGCAGGATGCCCGACTGTCTGCCGGCACTGCTGGGCGCAGGGCGTCGGCTACGGCATGATGGCGCTGGGCGACATCCGCTGGGTCCTGGAGGAGTCGCAAGAATTCTGCCGAGACGCCGGGCTGGACTTCGGACCCTCCCCGATGCACGAGATCGCCGCCCACCCGCAGGCGCCGGAGGTGATGCGGCTTTTCCGCGACATCTGCGGCGATGACCCCGGCTTCGAGCCGCTGCCGACGACCGGGGTTCCCTTCGCCACGCGGGAGGACTGGCGCGAGCTGATCGCCGCCCTCGGCGCGCAGGGCACGCGCCACTTCTGGGTGGCGTTTCACGGCCTGGACGCCGCGCACGACCGGCTGGTCCATCGGGACGGGGCGTTTGGAGAAACCCTGCTGGCTGTGGCGCGTGTCCAGTCTCTCGGCTTCCGGTGCGGGGCGAACGTGTTCCTGACGCGCGATCTGGCCGCGCAGTTTGAGCCGCTGCGGGAAATCCTGCACGGGCTGGGCCTGAGCGGGACGGCGTGGGAGGTGGCCCGCTACCAGCCGACCGCGCGGGCGCGGCAGTATGAGGCGCATCGCCCGACGCTGGAAGACTTGCAGCCCATTGCGGGCCGGATCGCGCCTTTGACGGTCTCCAATCAGGCGCAGTGGCAGCATCTGGGCGATTACACCGAGGCCGCGTGGGTGCGCCGGGCGCAGGACGGTGGCTGGGATGCGGCCTGCGCGCCGTGGGAACTGGCCCCACCGGAAGGCCTCGGCCTGGTGTGCCGCCCGAACCTGGACCTTCATACGGGCGAAGCGGGGCTGTACGGGCAGCGCCACGGCAACCTCCGAAAAGACGGCGTGGCGGCCACATTGCAGCGCGCCGTCGAGTACGGCTCGCGCTCCAAAAACAGCCTGTACCGATTGCCCGACCCGGAGCCGCCCATTGAGGAGTTGGCGGCGCAGCACGGCGACCCGCACGGCCAGGCCCTCTATTTCGAGGCTTCGTCCATGCGCCTCCGCTGGCTGGATCGGGCCACCGGGCGCGTCTGAGGCTGTGCAAGACGCAAAGGAGCGTTCATGTCTCTTGTTGAAGAAACCGTGCCGCAAAGAGGCTTGGCAAGCGAAACTCTCCCCTGCCGTTCGCTCCGGCAGAACCGTGACTACTGGCGGCTGTGGGGCGGGCAGGTGGTGTCGTCGGTCGGGTCGCAGGTGTCGTCGCTGGCCCTGCCGCTGCTGATCCTGGCTCTGACGCACTCTCCCGCCAAGGCGGGCCTGCTGGCGGCCCTGCGGGGAGTGCCGTACTTCCTGCTGGTCCTGCCCGCCGGTGCCCTCGTGGACCGCTGGGACCCGCGCCGCGTGATGATCACCTGCGACACGGGCCGGGCGCTGGCCCTGGCAAGCATCCCGGTGGCGCTCGCATGGGGCCATTTGATGCTGTGGCAGCTCTTCGCCGTCACGTTCGTCGAGGGGACACTGTTCGTGTTCTTCAATCAGGCCGAGTCGAACTGCCTGGTGCGGGTCGTCGCCAAAGAGCACCTGGGGGCGGCGGTGGCGCAGAACGAGGCGGTTTACGGCGTTTCGGGTTTGGTCGGGCCGTCCCTGGGCGGCCTGCTGTACGGCGTGGGCCGAGGCGTACCGTTCCTCGCCGACGCCATCTCCTATGCGCTGTCCGTCGCCGCCCTGCTGACACTCAGGACGGACGTGCGGCCCGCGCCGCGCCCCCAGGATCACGTCCCGAATTTAGGCGCGGAGATCGGGGAAGGGCTGCGCTGGCTGTACGCGCACCACGTCATCCGCTTTGTCGCCTTGCTGACTGGGGTGATGCTGGCCTCCAGCGCCGGCTACTCGCTCTTGTTGATCGTTCTGGCGCAGCGCTTCGGGGCCGGCCCCACCGCCATCGGCTTCCTGCTGGCGACGGGGGGCGTGGGCGGCATCGCCGGGTCGCTGCTGGCGATTCCCTTGCAGAAGCGATTCCGGTTCGGGCCGCTGCTGATCGGTGCCTCCTGGGTTTGGGCCGCGACCTGGCTGCTGTACGCGCTGGCGCCGAACCTGATCTGGCTGGGCGTGATCAATATAGTCAATTTCCTCATCGTGCCCGTCTATTTGGGCACACAGTACGCCTATCGCCTGAGACAGATTCCCGATGCCTTGCAGGGGCGGGTCAACAGCGTCTTTCGGTTGATCGCCTTCGGAAGCGTCCCGGTCGGGCTGGCCTTGACCGGGTGGCTGCTCCAAAAGTTCGGCCCGACCCCGACCGTGCTGATCACGTTCGCGCCGCAGATGCTCTTGTGCCTGGCGGCGACGTTCCACCCGGCCCTGCGGGGAGCGGGGCAGACCCAGGGCTGAAGGTTCTATTGGGGTAACCCCTGGGCTTCGACCAAGCAAATCCCCGCCCGCGCGGGCAACAGAAGGGCGCGGCAAGCAGCGCCCCTACGATTCTGTCTTCGCCCGCGCCCCTCCGCGTCTCAGTTATTGGGGCGGCCTGCCAGTGCAGAGGCGGGGGCTTGCATTTCTGAAGCACGGGGGTTACCCTAATAGAACCTTCAGCCCCGTGAAATGTGCCCCGCCGTTCAGGGCGGGAACCCAGGAGATCACCACACCATGACCGACGTTGAGATTCGCCCGTTCCGGGACGATGACCGCCCAGCCATTGTCGCGTTCCAGAACGCGCGCAGGCCGCTTCACTTGCAGGAAACCGTGGCCGAGTGGGAGAGGGGCGACGCCCTCCGGCCCGCCGAGGAGGTGGGCCTGCGCCTGTGCGTGGGCGAGCCGGCGGTCGCCTATCTCAGCGCCGTGGACCAGGGCACGACCGCCTGGCGCAAGCCCGGCGTCTGCGGCTTGGGGATCTGGGTCGCCCGCGCCCATCAGAACCGGGGCATCGGCGGCGCGCTGTATGAGAAGGCTCTGGAGTTCGCCCGCGCGCGGGGGCTGATGCGGGCCACGGCTTATGTCAGGCTGTTCGAGCCGGACGAACCCGCCGTGCGCTTTTTGGAGAAGCGCAGCTTCGTCGAGGTGGACCGCGACGTTCCCGTCCTGCTGGACCTGGCGGCGTTCGACGCCGCCCGGTTCCCGTCCCCCGCGCCCGTGGGCATCCGGCTGGTGTCCATGGCCGAGGCCGGCGATTCGGAGGCGAACCGGCGCAAATTCTATGCGCTGGGGGGTGCCCTCTTGCCGGACATCCCGACCAACGACATTCACCCCGAGTTCCCCCCGTTCGAGGAGTTCGTCAAGGACTTCGGCCGGCCGGAATATGACCCGAACGCACTGATTTTTGCCGAAACCGGGCCGGGCGACTGGGTCGGCCTGACGCAATTCGGGTTCCAGGAGAACACGAATGTCGGCTGGACCTTTTTCACCGGCGTCCTGTCTACTTATCGGGGCCGGGGCATCGCGCTGGCCCTGAAGCTGCGGGCGATTGACGCCGCTCGGGCGCGCGGCTGCCCGCTCATCACGACCGAGAACCACGAGGACAACGCGCCGATGCGCGCCATCAACCGCAAACTGGGATTCGTCCCCGACGCCCCCGGCGTCAGCTACAGCAAGGACTTGTAGAGAAAGCCTCCTAACCCCCAATTTTGGGGAACAGGACAGACACGCGCAGCCCTTCTGGTCCCTTCTGGCTCCCCCAGAATCGGGGGCTGGGGGCGACACAGGAGACTCCCATGACCGCCTTCGAGACACGCCCGTTCCGCCCGGAAGACCGCGAGGCCATCGTCGCCATCAGCAACCGCGACCGGCCCCCCCACCGGCAGAACACCGCGGCCGCTTGGGCGCGGCAGGACGAGCGCCGCAAGCCTGAGATGGTGGACCTGCGCCTGGTCGTCCCCGACCCGAAGACGGACCAGGCCGTCGCCTTCCTGGCCGCCGCCGACCTGAACACGACTGGGTTCAAGATGAAGGATGTCTGCGAGTTCGAGATTGATGTCAATCACGAGCACCGGGGCCGGGGCATCGGCGGGATGCTCTACAACCACGCCCTGGACTTCGCGCGCGCGCGCGGCGCGAAGCGGATGGTGACGTTCTTCCGCGAGTGGACCCCGCAGGAGCCGGCCATCGCCTTCTTGCAGAAGCGCGGCTTCGCCGAGCAGGAGCGCGAGACGCCCTCGTTCCTGGACCTGACCGCGTGGGACGCCGCGCCTTATCAATCGTCCGTGGCCCAGGCGGAAGCCTACGGCGCGCGGCTCTTCACGCTGGCTGAGGCGGGCGACACGGACGAAAACCGGCGGCGCTACTATGCCCTGGAGGTGCCGCTGATCTACGACATCCCGCGCCGCGACGACCAGCCGTTCACGATGGAGCCATATGACGACTGGCTGAAGTTCGTTGTCGAGCGCCCCGAATGGCGGCCCGACCTGGTCCTGCTGGCCGAGGCCGGCGGCGAATGGGTCGGCGAGTGCCATGTCGTCCCCAAGCTGGAGTTCCCCCACATCGGGATGCAGTGGCTGACCGGCGTGCTGAAGGACCACCGGGGGCATGGGATCGCCACGGCCCTCAAAGCCCGCGCTTATGAGGCGTCGCGGGCGGCGGGCGTCACGACGGTGACGACCGAGAACCACGAGGACAACGCCCCGATGCTCGCCATCAACCGCAAGTTCGGCTTCCAGGCCGAGCCGGCGATGGTGAGCTACAACAAGGTCCTGGACGCGGAATCGTGACCGCGCACATCAGGCGGAAAACGCCCGAAAAAAGGCAGCGACGCGGGCTAAAGAGGCAGCGGAGCAAGCACCGCCGCTTGATCCGCTGCGGATGGACCAGTATCGCCAGGAGGTTGGGCAGGCATGGCAAGCCGTGAAGGCAGCCTACCCACTTCGCCTGGCATCACCCCAGGCATAGAAGGAATGGGAGGCGGCTGTCTACCGCCAGTATGATGTGTACCAGAAGTACGCTGACCTCTATTTTCGGCCTAAGCCGCTCTCGGAGGCGGAGGCGCAGTATAACTGGGATTTTTGGCGGGACGTAGAGTTATTGCGTGGCGGTGACAACACCAAGTTGGAAGCCGCTATCGCCTTTCTGGAAGCCGACCCCTGGTTTCATGGCTCCGGCTACGCCAAGGTTAAGATGGTCCGATATATCAAACCTTCCATGCTGACGCCTGGCGACATCGCGCGACTGCAAAACGTCGTTCTGGATATGGTGGAGCGCCGCAACGGGCAGGAGTTCCGTGCCTACTGCCGCCTGGCGCGCAAGGTGGAGTCGCCCGCCTTGCGGGAACAACTGACGCGGCGGCTGGCGCACGAGAACCCGAACGTCCGACGGCGGGCGCGGTGGATACTGGAGGCACTGGGGCAGAACCAAGCAAAGGAGAAGCGAACATGAACAACTGGCAAGACTATGTTAGCATCAATCCGAAGATTTGTCACGGGAGGGCCTGCATCCGGGGGACCCGCATCCCGGTCTCGGTCGTGCTGGACAACATCGCGGCGGGGCTGGACAAAGACGAGATCATCCAGAGCTACCCAGCCCTCACGGCGGGCGACATCCAGGCCGCGCTGTCTTATGCGGCGGAACTTGTCCAGGAGCGCGTCATCGCGCTTCCTCTGGAGACGGCGGCGTGAAGTTCAAGGTGGATGAAAACTTGCCGGTCGAGGCGGCGGACCTGCTGCGGGCGGACGGGCATGAGGCGGATACGGTTCAGGAGGAAGGTCTGGCCGGCGCAGAAGATGAGGCGCTTTCCGAAAGGATACGTCTGGAAGGCCGGGCCATTATCACGCTGGATTTGGATTTCAGCGACATCCGCGCTTACCCGCCGCAGGACTATTAGGGCATCATCATCCTGCGGCCCAGCCGTCAGGACAAAGATTCACTGCTGGCGCTCGTCCGGCGCCTCCTGCCTCTGCTCCCCATGGAACCGCTGGCAGGCAGCATCTGGATCGTGGAGCCGGACCGCATCCGCATCCGTCGAAGTGCTATATTACCATGAGACACATTAATCGTAAGGCAACACCGAAAGTCGTGGATGGGCAGGTGCAGAAGAAGAACAACTCGGAACGGTCGCCCGGCTACTATGACACGCCCCCGCCCGCCCTGGTGATTGACCGTCAGCGGCCCGGCAAGGGCTACCAGCACGTCCTGATGCAGCAAGACATCGAGACGTTCATCGGCCTGCTGCCGGAGTGGAATGAGTTGTCCAAAGGCTTGAACGCCATCGTGCTGGCTCCCGGACATCGGCAGTATTTTGGATACCACACCCCCGGCGTCGTCCACATATGCGCCTGGAATGCTGAACTCTGGTTGCGTTACCGTGAAAATGAGGTTGGTCTTGACAAAAACCTGCCTGTTTTCAGGCGATTGGGAGTGCCTTGTGAACCGGATGAGAGCGGATACATTCACTGCGAGTTCAACCCGTCTACCGTGCGCGCGTTTCAACTACTGGATGTGATGCTCCATGAACTCGGCCATCACCACGACCGGATGACGACCAAATCCAAAGTCCGGGCCAGCCGGGGCGAGCCGTATGCCGAGGCGTATGCGCTGCGCCATGAGGCGGTGATCTGGGAGCGGTATCAAGAGGCGTTCGGGGTGTTTTAGTGCCATACTGAGGGCACACTGACCACAAGGAGAAGCCATGAGAGCCTTAGAGTTTGTCGCGGAAGTAGACGCGCAGCATCGCCTGCACCTGGAACTGCCTGACACGGCGCCGGGGCCGGTGCGCGTCCTGATACTGCTGCCGGAACCGCAGGACGAGGCCCCTGACGCCGACGGCGAAGTGGACGCCATCTGGATGCAGGCCATTGCCCGCGAATGGCGGGAAGAACTGGCCGACCCGCGCGAGGACATCTATACGCTGGAAGACGGAGAACCCATAGGAGAACCCATAGATGCAGCGCGGTGAGATCGTCCTCGGCGTGTTTCCCTTCGGCGACACGGCGGGGGCAAAACTGCGGCCACTCCTCCTGCTGACCGGCCCCGTCGGAACCGGCACGGAGGTAGTCGCGGCGTATATCTCCTCCGTCATCCCACCGTCGCTGCTGGCGAGCGATATCCTCTTGGATGCGTCCCAGCCTCAGCACCAGCTTACACGGCTCAAAGTCGTCTCCGTTCTGCGGCTGCACAAGATCGGGACGGTGCATACCACCAGCTTGCGGCGTTACCTCGGCTCTCTCAGCCCTATGTTGCAGCAGGAGGTGGATACAAAGCTCAGGGCAGTTTTGAAGTTATAGGCGCGACCATACGCCGCTCAGAAACAAGCACGACAGCCCGACAAGGAGAGATACCCATGCTCGATGCGCCTGATCCGAAGACGCTGAACCTGTTCTACCACCCCAAAGACCGGCTGCGGCTGACGGTGGGGGACGAGAAATCCTACCATACCGTCAAGCCCGCCTGGGCCGCGCCGCTGTCCCGGCCCGGCCAGTACCTCGCCCTGCTCGACGGCAAGGGCAATGAGATCGTCACCCTGCCCGATCCCGGCGTCCTGCCGCCCGCCTCGCTGGAAGCGGCGCAGGAGGAGCTGCGGCGGCGGTATCTGACGGCGACCGTCCGGGCCATCGCCCACGCCAAGCAGGAGTTCGGGGCGACCTATTGGAGCGTCCAGACCGACCGGGGCGACCGGGACTTCGTGACCCAGAACTTGCAGGAAAACGCCGTCTGGCTGACGCCCACCCACCTGCTGCTGCTGGACGTGGACGGCAACCGCTTCGAGATCACGGATACGCAGGCGCTGGACCCGGTCTCGCGGCGGTATGTGGAGACGATCTTATGAGCTATTCAGGAGAGCCGGGCCGCGTCATCGTCCTGAACGGGCCGTCGAGTTCGGGCAAGAGCACGTTCTGCAAGGCGCTCCAGGCGCGGCTGCTGGAGACGCGGGGCGAGCACTGGCTGCATGTCTCGATGGATGCTTTTGCGACTATGCTGCCCACCCGTCCCACCCCGGACGGGCCGACGATTGACCCGGTTGATGTCGAGCGGTTCCTGTCCGGCTGGTACGGGTGCCTCCGCGCCCTGGCCCTGGCGGGCAACAATGTCATCGCCGACGCGGGCTTTTTGGAGATGGCCTGGCTGCTCGAACAGATCGAGGCGCTGGACGGCATCGAGGCCCTGTACGTCGGCGTCTTCTGCCCTTTGGAGGAAGTGGAGCGGCGCGAGAGGAAGCGGGGCGACCGGAGGATCGGCTATTCCCGCGCGCAGTACGACCGGGTCCACCGCCACGGTCCTTATGACGTGGAGGTAGACACGTCCGTCCTGGGGCCGGACGCCGTCGCCGAAGTCATCCAAGAAGCGCTGGCCGCCCCGCCTGCCCCGTCGGCGTTCGCCCGCATCCGGGCGCAGCACCGGGCGGCCTAGTTTCCCGGCTTTGGTGATTTTGGTTGCTGCTCAAAAAAATTGTTTTATAGGACACAGGAAAACACGCGGGCGCCCTCGAAATACAGGTAGGAATACCGAGCGCAACAATGGAATAATGTTAAGACGCAAGGATGTAAAAATGAAGCGGGTTCTTTGTCAATGATGACCGCAGCATGGCGCTGCAATGAGGGAGAAGCTTTGAAAAAGATTTTGCTCGTCGCCAACACGGGGTGGTATCTCTACAACTTTCGCCTGCCGCTGGCCCGCCTCCTGCGCTCGCAGGGGGTGGAGCCTGTCCTGGTGTCGCCGCGCGACGCCTACGTCGCGCGACTCGAGTCCGAGGGCTTCCGCTGCATCGAGTTCGCGCTGAACCGGCGCAGCCGCAACCCGCTGCGCGAGCTTCTCGTCGTTGCGAGCCTCGTCCGCATCTACCGGGCGGAGCGCCCGAACGCGGTGCATCATTTCACCGCCAAGTGCATGTTGTATGGGACCATCGCGGCAAAACTCAGCGGCATCCGCGCCGTCGTCAACGCGGTGACGGGGCTGGGGCCTGTCTTCATCGGCACTGACTGGAAGGCCCGCGCGCTGCGCCCCCTGCTGAAGTGGTTCTATCGCAACGTCATGACGGCGCGGCGCGTGTGCGTCGTCTTTCAAAACCCGGACGACCTACAGACCTTCACCGACCTCCACATGGTCATCCCCGACCGGACCATCATCATTCGGGGATCGGGCGTGGATTTGCAGCGGTTCGCCCCCCGTCCCGGCCAGCCCGACGAGCCGCCGACGCCGATCGTGCTGTTCGCCGCGCGCCTGATCCGCGAGAAGGGGATCGAAGAGTTCGTCGAAGCGGCGCGGCTGCTCAAGCGTCGGCACGTCCAGGCGGTCTTTCAGGTGGCCGGGTCCTCCGACCCCGGCAACCCTTCCTTCGTGAGTGCGGAGACGCTGAGAGCCTGGCAGCGCGAAGGGGTCGTGGATTTGCTGGGTCATGTCGCTGAAATGGATGACCTGATCGCCCACTCATCCCTCGTCGTCCTGTCCACGCGGGGCGGCGAAGGCGTACCGCGCGTTCTGCTGGAAGCGGCGGCCATGGGCAAGCCTATCATCGCCACGGACGTGCCCGGCTGCCGCGAGGCTGTCGTCCACGGTGAAAACGGGCTGCTGGTGCCGGTTCGAAACGCGCCGGCCTTGGCGGACGCCATCGAGTCCCTGCTCAAGGACCCCACGCTGCGGGCCAAGATGGGGGAGAACGGGCGCCGGAAGATGGTGCAGGAGTTCGACTGCGAGGACGTGGCGCGGCGGACCGGCCAGGTGTATGTGAAACTCGGCGCGCTGCCCCAAACGCCCGTCTTCGACAAGGAATACGACAAGGAATACGGGCAGGAACTCCAGAAAGAACCCCAGGCCCGCGCCGCCTAAGAGCGTAAAGATTCGCCCCCCGGCCTTTCAAGGCCGGGTTCGGTTGGGGCTAGTAGCCGTAGAAGGAACAGTACCATTCGACGAAGCGCGCGACGCCCGTCTCGACCGGCGTGCTGGGGCGATACCCGGTGTCGCGGATCAGGTCTTCCGCGTCCGCGAATGTGTCCGGCACATCACCGGGCTGGAGGGGCAGCAGGTTGATGATCGCTTTCCGGCCGACCTGCTCTTCGATCAGCCGGATGAAGTCCATCAGCTCGACCGACTCGCTGCTGCCGGTGTTGTAGACCTTGTACGGTGCGCGGCTCCCGCTGGGGTCGCCCCCCGCCATGTCCCAGTCGGAGTTCGGCGCGGGCGGGCGCGGCATCACGCGGACGATCCCCTCGACGACATCCTCCACATAGGTGAAGCTGCGCCGCATCCGTCCGTGGTTGAACACATTGATCGGCTTCCCCTCCAGGATGGACTTGGTGAAGAGGAACAGCGCCATGTCGGGGCGGCCCCAGGGGCCATAGACCGTGAAAAAGCGCAGTCCGGTCGTCGGCAGTTGAAACAGGTGGCTGTAAGTGTGCGCCATCAGCTCGTTGGCCTTCTTGGTCGCGGCGTATAGGCTGATCGGGTGGTCTACGCGGTCCCCGACGGAGAACGGCATCTTCGTGTTGGCGCCGTAAACCGAGCTGGAAGACGCATAAACCAGGTGCCCGACGCCGTGATGACGGCACGCTTCCAGGAGGTTGACGAACCCGACTAAGTTACTCTCCACATAGGCGTGCGGGTTGTCCAGGGAGTAGCGCACCCCGGCCTGGGCCGCCAGGTTCACGACCGTCTCCGGCTGTCCCTCGACAAAGGTCTGTTCCAGGCCGGCGCGGTCCGTAAGATCGTGCCGGTAAAAACGGAACCCCGCCTCGGCCTGGAGCTGGGCCAGACGTGCCTGCTTCAGCGTCACGTCATAGTAGTCGTTCAAGTTGTCCAGGCCGATGACGGCGTGGCCGTCGGCCAGCAAGCGGCGGCTCAGGTGGAAGCCGATAAACCCGGCGGCGCCGGTCACAAGAATAGTCGCCAATGGTTTCTCCTTGAATGAGATGCTCAGATCACAGTGACCAGTAGTGGACGTGCAGTAAGCAGGCGCTCATGGGACGTTCTTCTCATGCCATGCCTGGAACATTAGGACATCCCAAAGGTGATACTGCCAGTTGCGCCGCCCGGACAGGTGCTCGGCCCACCGCGCGCGGATCGGGGCCGGATCAAAAAAGCCCTCATCCCGCAGCCGCCGCTCTTCCAAAAGTGCCTCGGCCCAGGGGCGCAGGGGGCCGCGCAGCCAGGCATCAATCGGCACCCCGAAGCCCATCTTGGGCCGCTCGATCATCTCGCGCGGGACGTAGCGATACAGCACCTGCCGCAGAAGCCACTTGCCCTGGCCGTCGCGCAGGCTCAGAGACAGCGGAAGACGCCACGCGAACTCGACGACCCGGTGGTCCAGCAGGGGGACGCGGGCCTCCAGGCTGACCGCCATGCTGGCCCGGTCCACTTTCGTCAAGATGTCGTCCGGCAGGTAGCTCCTCTGGTCCATGTACATCATCCGCTGTGTGAAGTCCGGTAGGTCTGTCCACCGATCTTCCCCCGTCAGAGCCGTCGGCGGCTCGCCGCCCGCCCCCAGAACGACGGAGGCAGGGTTCGTCCAGTGCGAGACCAGGGTCTCGTACATCGCGTCGGGACAGTCCGCCCGCAGGAGGTCTGCGGTCTTAGCGATCTTGCTGCTGATGCCGCCGTGCCGCAGGCTGCGGGGCAGGACCGGAGTCATCTGCCGGGCCAAGGCGTCCAGCGTCCGGGGCGGCACCGCCGTCAGCGCCCCTGCCGCCGCCCGCCGCAGGGCCGCCGGCATCCAGCCCACTCGATTCCACAGGCTGCGTCCGGCGAAGTAGCGGTTGTACCCGGCAAACAGCTCGTCGCCGCCATCGCCCGAAAGGCTGACCGTGACATGGCGGCGTGCCAGCTGCGAAACCAGAAACGTCGGAATCTGCGAGGGGTCCGCGAACGGCTCATCGTACAAAGCCGGCAGGGTGGGGATGACGGCCTGCGCGTCTTCGGGCGAGACGTAAAGCTCCGTGTGGTCCGTCCCCAGGTGGCCCGCCACCTCCCGCGCGAACGGGGCCTCGTCGTAGCCGGCTTCGCGGAACCCAATCGAAAACGTCTGGACGGGGCGGCTGCTCTGCGCCTGCATCAAGGCCACGACGGCGCTCGAATCCACGCCGCCGGACAGGAACGCCCCCAGGGGAACGTCGGCGACCATCCGCAGCCCGACGGCCTCGCGCAGCAGCGCGTCCAGCCCATCCACTGCTTCCGCCTCCGAGCCGGAGAAGGGGTCGGCCAAACCCGCCGCCGCCGCGTCCTGCATGGACCAGTACGGGGCCGGCTCCGCCGTCCCCGGCCCGTTCCCCCCGGCCAGTGTCAGGATCGTGCCGGGCGGCAGCTTTCGGATGCCTTTGTAGATGCTGTAAGGAGAGGGGATGTAGGAATGGCGCAGGAGCAGCGTCAGAACGTCGCGGTCTATTTCCGGGCGGAACGCGGGGTGTACCCGCAGCGCTTTGAGTTCCGAGCCGAACAGCAGGGTGTCCCCGGCCCAGCCGTAGTAAAGCGGCTTGATGCCGAGCCGGTCGCGGACCAGATGCAGGACGCGCTCCTGCCGGTCCCAGAGGGCAAAGGCGAACATACCCACGAAGCGCTTGACGGCGGCTTCCAGCCCCCAAGCCTCGATGGCGGCCAGCATGACTTCGGTATCCGAATGCCCGCGAAAGGCGGGGGCGGCGTTCTGGCCGGCCAGTTCCCGGCGCAGCGCCTCGAAGTTGTAGACTTCGCCGTTGAAGGCGATGACGTAGCGCTCCCCGCTGGACGCCATCGGCTGGTGTCCGGCGGGCGAAAGGTCCACGATGGCGAGGCGCCGGAACCCAAGTGCGACGCCGGCACGCGCCTCCGCCCATTCCCCGCCGTCGTCGGGGCCGCGATGCCGCAGCGTCCCTGCCATCTCCTGCACGGTCCGGCACAGGTCGGCCTGTGTCCTCCGGGCGGCGGTCTCCCAGAACCCGGTCAAGCCACACATGTCTTTGCTGCCTCCTCGTAAAGCTGCCCGTAGCGGAGCGCGATAGCCCGGATGTCGAACTGCGCCTCGACACGCTGCCGGGCGAGCGCGCCCAGCCGCCGCCGCCCCTCCTCTCCCATCTCCAGCATCTCCCGCCACGCCTCGGCCAGCGCCTGCGGGTCCCGGCGCGGCACGACGCGCCCCGTTTCACCTACCAGCATGGCCGAGTCGCCCACGTCCGTCACCGCGCACGGAACCCCGCAGGCCATCGCCTCGCCGACCGCGTTCGGGAACCCCTCCCCGGCGGAGGACGACGCCGCGATGTCCAGGGCCGCCGTCAGTTCCGGCATGTCCCGCCGCAGCCCCAGCAGGTGGCAGCGGTCTCCCAGGCCCGCAGCGGTGATCGCGTCGGTCAGGGCCGTGTTGTCGTCGGTGATCTCCTTGCCGCACAGCAGGTAATGCGCGTCCGGGTGGTCCCGGTGCAGGAGGGCGGCGGCTTGGAAGAAGTTGGGATGATCTTTGGTGGGGTCGAAACGCGCCATGAACCCGATCAGGGGCGCGTTCAGGGGGATGCCCATCTCCTGGCGGACCCGCGCGCGGGCTGTGGCGTCGGGACGAAACGACGCCAGGGCAAAGCCGTTGGGAATCACGACCATCTTCTCCTGCGGATAGCCGAAAGCGACATGGAGGCGGGCGGCACGTTCCGAGCAGCAGACAATGCGCGCGGGCAGCCGGCGCGCGAGACGCATGCACACCCCGGCGATCCAAATCGTGCTCCGCTTGGTCAGATGAGGCTCCAGGCCCGAATTACGGATGTTCCAGAGCACCGGAACGCCGCCGGCAAGACGGCCTGCCAGACCCCCCAGCAGGTCCGCGTGGTACATCCAGGTTTGAATGACGTCGGGCTGCGTCCGGCGGATATGGTGCGCGAGCCGAACGACCGCCTGGGGGGAGGGTACGCCTGGGGACATGCCGAGCGCGCTCACGGGGATTTGCAGGGCCTCGATTTTCTGGCCGATCTCCCCGCCGCCCGTCATCGAGACCACCTCGTTCTGGAACGTCTCCCGGTCCATGTGCGAGAGAATCTTGTACAGCATCATCTCCGCGCCGCCCGTCTTCAGCCCGGTGATCAGGTGAAGAACCTTCATGCCCGTATCTCTCCGCCGCCGGCCGGCTGCCCGTCCCGGCGGAAGACGAATTGATTGCAGCCCAGCTTGCCGCCGCAGGTAATCAACTGCGTGAGGTGAAAACCCTTTTGGCGGTAGAACTCAAAAATCTCCTCGGGCTTGGCGACTTCGAACGGGTAGCCGCCCACCCAATCCACGACGTCCCACCAGGGCGACATCCCCCGCTCCGCCCCGTAGTTGCGCCACTTGCGGAACGGCCTGCCCCGCAGGAGGTCGAGCAGCGACGCCGGCCCCCACTGGTAAAGGAACACAGGCCACAGCACCAGGAATTTCAAGCGGCGCGGCAGGCGGTTGTAGGCTTTTTTGATCGCCCGCCAGCGCCGGCTGTGGCCGCCCTGGTCGTTGTAGATGGAAATGAACAGCGCCCCGCCGGGGGCCACCAGGGGGACGACGTTTTCCAGCGCCTGCCACATCGCGCCCGTGTGGTGCAGTACCCCCCAGGAATAAACGACGTCGAACCGCCCCAGCCCCTTCAGGTACTCCTCATCGAGCGCCGAGCCTTCTTCCACGCGCCACTGGGGGTCGTCCGGGAAGTAGCGCCGTTTGAGTTCCTGGGCGCACGCGACCGAGTCGGGGTCGTAGTCGAAGGAATGCACCGAGGCCCCCAGGCGTCTCGCCGCCAGGCTGAACAGCCCGCTGCCGGACCCGACATCCAGGAATCGTTTCCCGCGAAGGTCAGGGACTTCCAATCGCTCCTTGAGCGAAACTTCCGCCTGGGCGATGCGGTCGTCATTGAGGCTCCCCAGGAACCGGCTCCAGTTTTGCCCGAACTCAAAGCGCTGCCCCTGAGCGACTTCGGCGGCGTGCCCCTCCTCAACAGTCCCCGACTGGCCGGGGCGATCTATAGTGGGCAAAGAGTGGTTGTTCATAAGAGGGAACGGCCTTTCCTCGGATAACCGAGTACATGTTCAAAAGGTGGACGAAATCTAAAAAACTCTATTTTAAAAACCCTAGCGGTGCCCGCCCTTGTAGAGCTTGATCAGCTCGCGGTCGGGCAGGACTCCGTCGCTGCGGCGTCCCAGGAAGTAGAAGGCCGAGGCGGCGTCATAGGCGGCGGGCCTCTTGACCAGACGCCGGTCAAGGTACTTCAGCCAGAACGAGGTCGGCTGGGTCACCAGGTAGGTCAGCGCGCGGGCGGGACGCGACGTGACCAGGCTGAGGGCGAAGTAGCGCCAGGCCCAGGCCAGGGCCATGCCCGGCCCGTAGGCCACGCCGCTCTCGATGTCCGTGAAGCGCCGGAACAGGCGCCGGTGTCCCAGGTAGGTGAAGCGCAGGAAGTCGTACCGGCCCCCATGCACCTGCTGCATGAACGGGGTCTCGGCGTACACGATCCCCCGGCCCTTCAGGACGCGGTGCATTTCGTCCACGCAGCGGTGCGGGTCCACCACATGCTCCAGGACAGCCTGGGCGACGACCCCGTCGAACGTGCCGTCGCGGAACGGCAGGTCGTGGCCGTCGCAGATCATCCGGGTGCGCGGCCCCCACGAAACGTCGGTCTCGACGAAGCGGATCGCCGGGTTCGCCAGGAACTCCGCCATGCCTTGCCCGACGATGCTGCCCCCCACCACCAGAACGGTGGGGGTGGGGGTCTCGGCCAGGAGGATCTGGGCCATCCGGGCGCAGCGCTCGCGGGCGCCGATGCTCTCGCTGATGGGAGGCAGCAGGCGAACCAGCCTCATACCCAGGGCGAACAGCCTGCTCTCGGGCGCCTTAAAGAACGTGTCGTCGCGCGCCAGATAGTCGGACGCGGAGAACAGGCTGTTGGCCTCGTTGATGAGCACCGGGATGCCGTCCACGACGGGGAATTCCGTCCGGCAGCCGGGGTTTTGGCAGCACAGCTTGTCCCCACTGCCCGCCAGCTCGCCGTGGCAGACCGGACAGATGACCTCGGACATCAAGCCGAAATCCTCTGCCTGCTGTGGGTCCGTCGCTTGTACCTTGCTGGTGGGCATCTTATCTCCTGTGTTCCGGGCCGGAAACCGGCCCCCCTTCTTTCTGAGGGGTGTACCGGTAAACCGCCAGCAGGTAGCTGCTGATGAGCGGCCCGTTCAAATAGTCCAAAGGGAGAAGGCCGCTGCGGGCGTACCGGAGCAGGCGCAGGACGAGCCGCAGCAAAGCGACACGCTGGTGGCGCAGCTTTGCGGCGATCCCATCCCTGTCTGTCGGTGGAGCATCGGCCACCGAGAGGAGACCCGGACTGATGCCCGCTGTGTACCCGATCCAGAGGGGCGTCATCTCATGCTTTGCCGCCAGCCCCTCCATGAAAGGGACGCTCATCACTTCCTGGTTGTGCGCCGCCAGGGTTTCGCGGTCTGTGAGGCGCTCCACGGCGCCGTGCAGCCCGCGTAGATTTGGGACGATGAGGACCAGGAGGCCGCCGGGTTTGAGCAGGGCGACGTGCCCTCCCACGACGGTGTCTTGATCCGTGAAGTGCTCGATGAACCCAATGGATAGGACCACATCATAGGAATGTTTGGGCAGATCGTTATGGAAGAAATCCTGCTGGAATATTCTTCCTTCTATCCCGCAAGCCGCCAGATTTTCCTCGGTCTTCCGGCAGGCCGACGGCAGGTACTCGATCCCATCAACCTCATAGCCGAATTTTTCGCGGAAGAACATCAGCCAGCGCCCAGGGGCGGCGCCGATCTCGATCATCTTCTTCCCCTGCCCATCCGCCAGGAACCTCGTGAACACGCGGCTTAGGCAGCGGTCAAAAGAAGCAAGCCGATTGATGCGGGCGGGAATCTTTTGGGAGACCCAGTGTTCCTCCCAAAAGTCTTCGTCGGTAAGCCGTGTTTCCTCGGTGAATTGACTCATTGACACACTCCATTTTTATGGCCGCACGCGTTCTCGTGAGGAAGCGCCGACGCTGCGGCACGCCGGGCCGCTTCCCGGCGGCGATTTTTGATGACGCGCGCGGGGACGCCCGCGACGACGTCCTCCCGCCCCACAGCGCGTGAGACCATAGCCGCCGCCACGACCGCGCCATCGCCGATGATGACGCCGTCGAGAATGACGCACCGGGCGCCGATCCATACGTTCTCGCCGACGGAGATGCCGGCGCCCCGCATCGGCTGGCGCATCATGGGAACATTGAGATCGTCAATGCCATGGTTAAAAGTCACGATCGTCGTATGCATCCCGGCCCCCGTATCCCGCCCGATTCGAATGCCCCCGATCCGCCGGAGAGCGCAGTAAGGGTTGATCGTGACTTCCTCGCCGAGCACGATCTCCGCGCCCGAAGAATCCAAAATCACGCCGTCGTGAATGCGGAGACCATCCCCCAGCACGACATCGATTTCCCGGCGAGTCCCAAGGCCGACTGAGCGTTCATTGCTCCCTTCCCATGGCGATGGAGTCTCCTGCCGCGTCTTGATTCGGGAGGGCGCGGACAAGGAACAGGTAAAAGGCGCTTGTGGAAAACACCGTCACCAGTGTGGTCGAGAGCGCGATGCCCGCGACGCCGAGATATTTGGCAAGGACAATGTCCAGGACAAAGTTGAGGACGACATTGGCGGAGAAGACGAGAAAGATTTGGCTGTTCATCTTCAGCGCGGAGATGAGCCGCAGGTACAGCACCCACAGGGTATAGAAAGGTATTTGCAGGGTGAAGCAAGCCTGGACATGGCTGACGAGCCGCGTGTCCTGGGGTGTGAACACGCCCCGCTGGAACCCCAGACGAACAAGGGGGAGCGAAAAATAAGAGATCAGCAGAGCCAGGGGAATTAAGGTCAGGAGGATGAGCAGACTGTAGTGCCTCAAGTCCTCCCGGATGCTCTTCCAGTCGCCGCTCACCACCAGACGCGAAAAGTGTGGGAGGACCGAAGTATATACCGCCGTCGAGGTCACGCTCATGACCATGATGACGATCTTTCCGCCGTAGTTCAGCGCCGCGACGCTCCCCGGCCCCAGACGGGCCGCGACCGCCGTGTCCACGATTCCCAGGCTGCTGAAGGCCGCCGCCGCCCCCGCCAGAGGCCCGTACTGGCGCATCACCTGCCGCAGATCCGCATCCATGCTCTGCCATCGCGGCAGCAGGGAAAACCCTTGCCGGCGTAGATAGCCGCCAATCAAAGCCATTTCCAGGCCGCCTCCGACCAGTGTTCCGATCGCCAAGCCCCAGACGCCCCATGTGTGGACCCGAAAAAGGAGGATGCCGGCAATGATGAGGGAGGTGATGATGGGCGCCGCCGCCGGCAGGGCGAATTTCCCTTCGGCATTGAGGGCTGCGGTCCAGTTGAGCGCCACCCCCGTGATCGTGATGACGGGCAGCAGCGTCCAGAACAGCAGGCGGGTGAAGGCGAGCTTCTGCGGGCTGAAACTGGCGGCGAGGAAGGGGAGGACGAGCGGGAACAGCAGCGCCAGCAGCGCGGAGGCCAGGAGCAGCAGCCCCAGGCTCCAGAACATCACGCCCGACAAGAGCCGCTGGGCCGCCGCCGCCCCCGCGCGCTCGCGGACCTCGATGTAGGTGGGAATCAGGGCGGCATTGAACGAGGTGGTGATGATCTGCATGGTCAAGTTGGGCAGCGAGAACGCGACGACAAAAGCATCCACAGCGTCCCCGACGCCGAGCTGACGCGCCACGACTACTTCCTTGCCGGCCGCCACGATTTTCACCAGCAGGGTCAGGCCGCCGACGGTTAAGATCGTCGCCAGAAGGCCCCGCCCGGCCACGCGCTCCCGGAGGGAACGCCACCGGCCCACATGGGTCCTCAGTGTGCTGAAGGTCTGGAGCGCGCCAAGCGGGTCGCCGACCAGGACCGGCATCCGAACCTTCTCCGACGCCCGAATTCTCTCGAAGATGTTCATCACTAAGAAGCGAAGCCCTCCCCCGCCGGTGACAGGAGCACCCGGCGCGTCTTATCCAGAAAGAGCAGTAGGCCCGGCCCGCCGGTCAGCACGAGCAGGCCGTAGGCCAAGACGTGATGACGAATCGCCGTGCCCCAGTTGATGGTGCCCAGCGCCCACAGGAACTCCATCGTCAGGAACAGGCCGAACAGGAACCCGATCCGGCTGCGCGTCTCCCCCACGGAAAGCCGCCACGCGCGCCAGGACGTGAGGAGCAGGGCGAAGCGGACCCACCCCTCCAGCATCGCCTCGATGTCCAGCGGCGAGCCGATCTGCCAGGGGAAGGGCGCGAACATATACTGGACCACCACGGCGGGCAGCGTCGCGGCGAAACCCGCCGGCGTCGAAATGTCCAGCATCACGCCGTAGGCGGCGCGCGCCTCCTGGACACTGTGCAGGCGATAGTCCTGCGCGTACTCCAGCGCCTTGCCGGACGCCAGGGCGGCGGCGGCCCCGCCGAGCTTCTGGACCGAAGCTGCCAGCGTCACCAGCAGCAGGGCGGCGACGGCCAGCAGCAGGGCGCGCTTCCAGACGGTGTCCGCAGGGCGGCCTGCCCCCAGGCCCCAGTAGAGGCTGAAGATGACCAGGAACACCGCATACGGGACTAGGCCGATATGCAGCGCGCCCAGACCCACGGCCGAAAGGAGCAGGGCCGTGACGTGGAGCCAGGAGACGCGGCTGCGGACGCGCAGCGCCCAGTAAGTGGACAGCAGCACAAAGAGGACCTGCCAGGACTCGCGCAGCGTAATGGACAAGAAAATCAGTCCCGAGAGCGACAGGCCGAACAGCGCCACCAGGCCGGACTGGAAGCGCGGCACCCCGATCAGGCCGCAGATGCGGACGAGGACGGCGCAGGACAAGGCCACCGCTAGGACCGAAAGCTCCTCCCCCAGAAAGTGCGAAGCGCCGAACAGGTGGTAAGAGGCGGCCAGGGAATGCACATAAAAGGAGGTGCCGGTCCCCGACAGGTTGACGACGTCATACCCCTGCGACAGCTCCGCAGCCTGGAGGTGGAAAGTGGCGGCGTCCTGATCGGCCCCGACGACCGTGCCGACGTAGGCGTTGACGATTGCGACCAGATGGTGCGCGGTCAGGACGACGACCCCGGCGAGGGCGAGGCGCCCATCCAGGCGGAAGGCGGGGAAAACCAGGAGGACGGCGTAAGTGAGGTACAGCAGCGCCCAGCCTGCCGCATCCTGGGGAAACATCGCGATCAGCAGGGGCAGCGCGCCCAGGGCGACCAGTCCCAGCCAGGCCAGGGCCGGGAATATCCGTGCGCCGGGCCTTTGCAAAAATGGCGTCTGGACAGTCAGCGGGACGCTCATCGGGGCACGATCCCGTTCTGCGCCTCGGGCTTCTGCGCTTCCAGCTTCGGCGCGTCAGGCCCAGTCGTCAATGGTCGGCGCGGCTTCCGTCGCAACCGCAGCAGGTACTCGACGGACAGCCACAGATTCAGGGCGAACAGCACGGCGCCGACGCTGACCGCCGCCAGAAGCCCCACGCCCGGCTTGCCGAAGGCAGGCACCCGTCCCTCGTCAACCACATCCATCAGGCTCCCGCCGGCCACCGTCTGCATAGACAGAATGGCATACTGCGTCGCCGCCGTCTTATAGACTTCCAGATGCAGGAGGACGTCGTTGCGCCGCTGCTCCACCTCCGCGCCGAACCGGCGGCCCGTCTTGAAATCCCGCTCCGCCGCGCCGATCTGCCGCATGACGGCGGCGTATTTCGCTTTCAGCGCGCCAAGCTGCACCGTCGCCGAGGTCTGACCGCTCTGCACGGCCTGGCTCTGAAGACGGAGCCGTGCCTGTGCCTCGTCGAGCCGCTGGCGGGCGGCGACGACATCGGGGTTGTCGTCGGACAGATCAATACGCAGAGTCTGGAGGTCGGCGGCGGCGCGGCGGACCTGGGAACGCGCCTCGGCCAGCAGGGGGTCTTCGGCGGGCAGGGCGGTCAAGTCGGAGATCCGCCCCGCCGCCAGGCGCGAGGTCCCGCTGCGCTCGGCTTCCGCCGCCTGGATCTCCGCCGCGATCTGCCCCCGGCTCAGGTACAACTGCTGGAGACTCCCGCCGCGCCCGGCGGCGTCCGCCGCCCCGGTCCCCCCCACCGCCCCGGTCCCCCCCGCCATTTTCGGCGTCGTCGCGCCTCCCGATGACTCCGAGCCGGCTGCCATCGAGGCCGAGTCGGCTGCGGCGGAGGCCGCCACGCGGGGGGAAACGTCTGCCGCCGCCAGATCCGTCAGGCGGCGCACCGAGTCGTTGTAGGCCGTGCGCGCCCCACTGAGCTGTTTCCCAGCCTGGCGCAGCAGCGCCGCCCCGCGATTACTGTTGCTCGTCTCCAAATAGTGGCTTAGGGACTGGATGTAAACGTCCGTGACCTGCTTCGTCGCCGCCCGTACCTGCGCCTCCCGCGTTTGGGCGCCCGGCGACAGGCGCGGCGGGCCGGGCAGGGTGACGCCGAGATAAAGCAGGCCGTCGTTCCGGTCCTCCAGCGTAACGGACTTTTGAACGAGGTCCGTGGCCGCCTCCGCCGTGGGCAGGCCGTAGATCTGCTGGATGCCGGCCTGCCGGGCGGCGGCGTCGGCGAACCGTCGGCTGCGGATGACGCCCAGATAAGACTTGGTCCCCGCGCCGCCCAGCCCCGACAGCGCGGACAGCGCGCCGCTGACCGCGCCGCCCGACTCCTGCTGCATGGACAGCGAGGCGGTCGAGGTGAAGACGGGCGGCACCCACCGCAGCAGGGCCAGCAGCAGCCCGGCGGCCAGGAGCGGGCCGAGGAAGGCCCAGAGACCGGCGCGCCGGCGCAGGATGTCCCCCAACAAGGCCCATTCCAAGGTGGTTTCCCCAGCCGGTGTCAGGCCGTGACTCGGCACCAGGTCATGTCTCTGCTGTTCCTGCGTTTGCGGCTCTTGTTGCTCTTGCATGGGGCGCTCCTGGCTCCTAATCCCACTCGTCGCGGCGCTCATAAGCCCAGCAGAACGGTGGCCAGCCGGAACGTGATCGCCGAGTTCGTGACCGACCGGAAGATGTCGTCCAGGCCGTTGGAATGGCTGTTGCTGATCTTCTCCGCGATCACTTTGGTCGGCACCACGATGACGTCGCCGGGCCGCAGGGGACCGGCCTTGTCGGCGGGGATCAGGCCGCCGCCGGTGTGGATGATCACAATGCGGTCACGGGCGGCGTCGGGCGTGAGGCCGCCGGCGTTCGCCACATAGTAGTCCACCTTCTCCCCCGCGTGGAACAAGATCGCGCGCGAGTTGACGACCGCTCCGACCACCTGCACCGTGGTGGGCATGATCGGGACGGTGACGGCGTCGCCGTCCATCAGCGTGATGTCGTCGCCGCTGCCGGGCCGGCGCAGCGCGCGGGCGAGGTTGACGGCGACGTTGCCGCTCGGCGCGAGGTCATCGGCGCTCAGGACACGCGGGGCCGAAACCAGGTCGCGCCGGGCGAGCTGGGCGGCCAGGGCCGACGAGGGTGCCGGCACGGCGGCGGGAGCGGCAGCCGCCGTGGGAAGCGCCCCGGCGGGGGCGGAAGCGCTGGTCGTGGCCTTGATGCGCTCGATGTCCGACTTGGCCTGCTCCCGCTGGTAGGCACTCAGGTTGATCCTGTCGCTCAGGCGGCTGATGATGCGCGTCAGCCCGCGCTGGCCCGCCGTCCCGATCAGCGTCGGGTTCCGGGAGAACTCCACCCCCTCGGGATAAGCCTCCGGGCGCAGGCCGCCGGCCTCCCGGATCGCGTCGCTCAGGCGCATGTGGTCGCCCCGGAGGATGACCGGGCCGGGGCTGTTCACCGCGCCCCGGATCGTCACCACCTCGACCCGGTCTTTGAAGCCGCCTGTCCCCTGGACCGTGACCACGTCGCCGTCGGCCAGCGTGATGTCATCGCGCGTGTCCAAGGCGCGGCCCCCGTCGGGGACATAATTGATGGTCGTCACCGCCGGGTCCGTGCTGGGGTGGCGCGCATGGGCAACCGAAACGCGCTTACCCGCTCCGGGGAGGAGGCCGCCCGCCAGCTTGAACAGGTCGCTCAGTTTCATGTTCTCGCCGCGCGGGTAACTGCCGGGCGCGACCACTGCGCCTTGGATGGAAACGACCTGCTGGGGCGTGAACTGCGCCTCGCCCACGCGGTACACAGCGAGGATGTCGTTGTCTTGGACCACGGCGTCCTGCGCGGCGTCCCCTCCCAGGGCCGCTCCGAGCCGGACAAACTCGTAGGCATAGGTGCCGTCCCCCCGCTGGTGGAGCAGGACGGCTCGGTCCAGGGCTGCTTCCGGCGTCGGCCCGCCCGCCATCAGCAGAAGGTCGCGCACATGCAGGTTGCCGCTGCGGTAGTAGACGCCCGGACGCTGCACCGCCCCGCGCACCGTCACTTCGCGCTGCCCGATCCAGGCCACTTCTTCCCGCGTGTAGACCTTGAGCCGGTCCCAGCGCACCAGGGGAAGGTTGGCGGCCGGGTCGCCCGCCCGCGCCTTGTCCAAATCCACCGGGATCAGGCTGAGGGTGTTGTTTGGGTTCCAGCGGTACAAGTCGGCGCGCGTGGGATACGCTTCGGCGAGGAGGCCACGCGCCAGGCCCAGGAGGCCCGCGACGCGCATCCCCCCGGACAGCGCGTAGTCGCCGGGCTGGTCCACCGCCCCTTCCACGGTGACTGAATTTACCAGCGTGTCACGGACGGAAAAAACGTCCACCGCATCCCCGTCATACAAGGGAGTCGCGGCGATTTGCAGGCTGTTCTGCAAGTCCACGTCCTTGAGGACGCGGGCCAGGCCGGGGCGGACGGTGCTGATCTGGACGTGCTGGTCGGCGGCGGAGGGCTTGACGCCGCCGGCGAAGTGCAAACCGTCGCGCAGGGTCTCGCGCGGCGTCAGCTCGAAGATGGCCGGGCTGCCGACTTCGCCCTCAATGGTGACGCGGGAAATGCGCGGCGGGATGTAGATCAGGTCTCCGGGCTGGAGCGGGATGTCCCCGGCTTCGGCCCCGACGGTGACAAACTTGTAAACGTCCAGCAGACCGATCAGCCGGCCCCGCCGGCGAATTTCGATCCGACGCAGGGACCCGTTCTCGGTCGGGCCGCCCGCCGCATACAGCACGTTGAAGGCCGTTGCGACTGAGGGCACGACGTAGGTGCCGGGCGAGAACGCCTGGCCGCCGACAGTGACGGAGATGGAGCGCAGCTCCTTCAGCGTCAGGAGCACATGCACATCGCGGTACAGGTGGGCAAGCTGCCCGCGCAGCGCATCCTGGGCCTGCGCCAGCGTCAGCCCGCGCACGACCAGCCGCCGGCCCTGCTCCAGCGTCACCGTCCCCTGCGCGTCCACCGTCGTGCGGAACTCGTGCGCGGGGTGCGTCGGCGACCAGTACCGGACCGTGAGGGCGTCCCCCGGCGCCAGTTGGTAGGAGGGTGGGATGGACGCCGTCAAATTGGAATTGATCTGCGTCAGCGGGTCCACCGCCCCCTCAAAGCCGTTGGCCGTCCCGTCCTGCCCGCCGCCGCTGCCGTCGCCGCCGGTCTGTCCGCTTTGGTCCTGGAAGACGCCGCCGTTTTCCAGGTCGCGTTTTCTCTGATCCTGCCGCTCCAAAGTGGAGGAATCTAGGTCTGCCTGATTCCTGTCTGCCTGGTTTCGGCCTGTCTGAGATGTCCCCTGCGGATACTGCCCTTGTGGATACTGCCCTTGTGGATACTGCCCTTGTGGATACTGCCCTTGTGGATACTGCCCTTGTGGATACTGCCCTTGTGGATACTGCCCTTGTGGATACTGCCCTTGTGGATACTGCCCTTGTGGATACTGCCCCTGCGCGTCCGTCCTGCTTGGGCTTGCGGTCTCGTCTTGGGGCGGCTGCGTCCCGTCGTTCCCCGCCATGTCCCCCCGGCGCGGCGTTTCATTCCCGTAAGACGGGAACGGTCTTCCCGACGAGTCGCGGCTGCCCATCCCGGAGGCAGTCGGACGGCCAGCGTTTGGCCGGGAGGCGTTTGGGCGGGGAGCGCCGGGCGGGGAGCTTCCCAGTGCATAACGGGCGCGGGCGGCGGCGCGGCGCGCTTCGATGAGGCGTCGCGCCGGCTCGAAATAGTCGTAAATAAAGAGGGGCAACGGGAGCCGTTTCTTCGCCTGCGTCCGCATGGAATCGTTCCCAGTGGGAGGAACGCGCGGCGCGGGCGCGACAATGCTCCGCGTCCCGTCCCAGTTGTAGTGGGGCAGATTGGCCGCCCCGGACGGCCCCGACAATTCCAAGGGATTTTGGCGGGCCGCTGCGGGCAGCGCGTCCGGCTGGCTGATCAGCCCTCCCGCCACGGGCGCGGAGTCCGGCTTCGCAAGAGCCGGGTCCTGCATCGTGTTCTGATCCTGGTCCTGGCCCTGGGTCTGCGTCCGATCCTGGTTCTGAGTCCGATCCTGGCCCTGCGCTTGATCCTGGCCCTGCGCTTGATCCTGCGTCCGATCCTGGTTCTGTGCCATGCCCTGATCTTGGCCCCGGCTCGGCGTAGGCGCAAAGAGGGTCACGCCGAGCAGCAAAAGCACAGCCGCGAGGGCGCCGGAGGTCGGCGAAGTGCGGGGTATGGTCATCGTTTCTCCTTGCAAAATCGAAATGCAGGCTTTCGTCGGAGGTGGGAAGTATTTCAGGCCGGAGTGATCTGAAGCGAGTGTCCAGATGCTTTTGCGATGCGGGCGCGTCACGCGCCTCCAGTCCCTTTGCGTCGGCTGCCGCCATGCCTGCCCTGTGCCACGCTGCACAGTGGTCTCTTTCCTGTGGTTCTCTGTGTACCTTTGAGCCTATGATTTTCACCAAGTTTTTGACCCGTGTCCCTCTATTATACCATCAAAAATCTGTTATCGCCCTTCCCTCGGCGGCGGAGATTTTGTGATGACCTGCCAAACAAAGGAGGCGCGCACAATAAAGGAAGCATGCACATGGCTTGACGAGTGGTTTTTTGATGGGGTATAATAACGGCGGTCATGGCGAAGTAGCTCAGTTGGTTAGAGCGTTCGGTTCATACCCGAAATGTCAAGAGTTCGAGTCTCTTCTTCGCTACCAAAACAAAAACCACGGACGCCTGAACGGCGTCCGTGGTTTTCTTGTTTATCATAATGCGCGTAAGACCCCTAGATTTTAGTGAACAGGGGCATTTCGCTCTTTCATAGTGCGGTACAGGCTTTCAACAAGCCCAAAGAACTCGGACTCAAGCATATGGTCTTTCATTCGGTTTACCACACACAAGACCCATTGCGTGTTAGTGATGTCATTGGAGCCAGCACGGGATGAAGGCGTTATGTGGTCAAGTTCAGCGTTTTCGCCGAGAACCATCGGTACACCTGATAAAGCACATTTACAGCCCTGACTGTAAAACAAGTCTTTCAGTGCTAGCCAGTGACTATGATTACCGAAATGGTCAACAGAAGTGCGTTTGAAGTAACAATCTTCACATAGGCGGTTTTTTGGCAAAGTCTTATGTGTATGGCACTGATAACACATTCCTAACCTTTCTGCCTCATGGCGGCGAGATTTGCGGATTGCGGCCCTTCGTTTCAGGCAGGCGGCACACCTAACTTTTCCTGCGAGAGCGGGTGCAGGGCATTGTACGCACAATCCTTGCTTGCGATGTTCGTCTTGATACTTCTTCACACGCGAATAGTTCTCTTCGGCTTTTGTCATTGTTCGCCCCATGTCTATTAGTCCACATTAGTATTGTACCATATTTTGTAGACTAATATCTATGGGGATATAAGCGCAACGTCTTTCCTAAGACGTTCTCCTTTGCGTAGTATTTAAGTAGAAATGTGGTATAATAGGATTGTGGAACGCATTGCACTTAAATATAGGATTTTCCCGACAAAGACTCAGGAGGTAGCGTTGAATGAAACGCTGTCCGTCTGTCGCCTTGTCTATAATAGTCTTGTGCATGAGCGAACTGCACTCCATGAACAGGGGCAAAAGGCCCCGAACTATCACGCGCAGGCCATCGCCATCACGCGCTGGAAGAAAGACCATCCCGAACTCAAAACCGTTCACAGCCAGGTCTTGCAAAATGTCGCCGTTCGTGTTGACCTTGCGTTCCAAGCCTTCTTCCGACGTGTTAAAGAGAATAAATTAAAAGCAGGCGAAACCCCTGGCTATCCCCGCTTGAAGGGCAAAGGTCAATACGACAGCATCACCTATCCGCAGAGCGGGTTCAAGATTGGCGATACTTCGGTTTGGCTGTCTTTGTTCGGCAGACCTGTTCAGGTCAAGGCGAAAATCCATCGTCCTGTTGACTGTGCTGTTAAAACCTGCACTGTCCGCAGGTACGGCAAAAAATGGTTCGTATGCTTTTCCTGTGAGCGTGAAATTGAGCCATTGCCTTTTTCCGAAGAAGCCATTGGACTTGACGCGGGACTGAATTCTTTCATGGCCCTGTCCAGCGGCGAGTTCATTGAAAATCCGCGCTTCTTCCGCCGTGACGAGAAGGCATTGGCGAAGGCTGGCAGAAAGCAAGCCAAAACCAAGAAACGAAGCCCTGCGCGAAAGAAAGCCAACAAGGTTTTGTCTCGTATCCATGAGCGCGTTCGCAACCGCCGCCATGATTTCGCCCACCAGACCGCCAGGCGCATTGTCAACCGATTCGGCGTGATTGCCGTCGAGAAACTCAACGTCAAGAATATGCTTGGCAATCACTGTCTCGCCAAGAGCATCACTGATGCCTCTTGGTCCATGTTCCGAACCGTCCTCACGCAGAAGGCTGAAAGTGCCGCTCGTGAGGTGATTGCCGTCAATCCCGCCTATACCTCGCAGGACTGTCATGCCTGTGGGTACAGAGCCAAAAAGAAACTCTCGGAGCGTTGGCACTTCTGCCCGATATGCAGTGCCTCTCTGGACAGAGATACGAACGCGGCGATTAACATCTTGGCCCTAGCAATAGGGAAAAGTCTCGATGGGATTACATCGAGTCAGGTAATACCTGTAGAAGCCCCTGCCTTTAGGCATGGGGAGTAATCACCGCGCCGCTTCCGGCTTAGGGAGCCGCTTCCAGGGGCGTCTCCTGCGGCGCGCATTCCGGGCATTCCAGGGCGGACCCAATTTTCTTCTGCCGCCCTTCCACCGTCAGGACCCAGGGGCGGGTGCGCCAGGGCGGGCTGTGGCGCACATGCTGCCGGTGGCCGCACGAAAGCTCCGCGACCCAGTCCCCGTCGGCGTCCTGATGGAAGCCGGTGATTTTGCTTTTCATGGGCGGTCTTTCAAGGCGGGGTCAGGGCAGGAACGGCAGCCGCAGGCCCGGCAGCGCGCGGAAGCCGACAGGGAGGACCAGATGCGCCAGGCCGTCGCCCGTGACGAACACGTCCCCCTCCTGCGACGACCGCCGCCCGCGTGGGTCGCCGAAGAACGTCACCTCCGCGTCGTCCGTCCAGTTCTCGCCGTCCCGGTGGATCACGCGGTCAAACGCCTCGGCCAAGTCGTCCGTGCCCCAAACAACGGCCGCCAGTTCCAGGCCCTGCGCGCCGGCTCGGTCCGGTTCCCGAAAGGCAGGGAGGGCGGCCATGCGGCGCGGCGCTTCGGGGTCCAGGTTGTGATAGATCGTGATCATCTGATTTGTCCCTGCTGATTTGTCCCTGACGGGTGGCAAAGCAAGGGCCGGAGGCAATCGTACTGCCCCCGGCCTTCACTCGCGCTCGCTCCGCTGCTGCTTGCACCGCCATCACCGACGACACTCACATCCCTCTTATTCCCCAAAAGGGTGAACTTAACGCTCCTCAGATTAATGTAAGATTACAAACGAAAAAGCGAACCGGCGGCACGGCCAGGCTCCGACCATCCCGACGAACTCGGCCAAGAACCCCACAGGCTTTTGCCGGAGATGTCCGTGAAGAAGGGGCTGGATTTGGTTCCGAAACGGGTTGGCTGGTCTGTCGAGTTTCCGGTCAAAGGATTAAAGCCCAAACCATTCGGGAAATATCTGAAAATATCTGAGACTGGGGAAGATGTGGATGCCGAAACCTGATCAACCGTTCAGGCGGCGTAACGGCTGGGCTTTACCGGCCTGGCGTTCCCAAACACGATGTCATCAAGAGCCGGAAGATTGAGAACGGGAATACAGAAAACATGCTGGGTAAAAGCGACACCGCAGACGAAGCAGGCACATCCCCCGAAGCAGGCACATCCCCCGAAGCGGGCACATCCCCGCACCGAGCGGCTGGGCCGAACACGGAAGGTGATCGGGCGGCGACCGGGATCGAAGGTCTGGACGACATCCTGGGCGGCGGCCTGCCCTGCAACCGGCTGTATCTCATTCAGGGCTACCCCGGCACGGGAAAAACCACTCTGGCGCTTCAGTTCCTGCGTCAAGGTCAAGCCCAAGGCCAGCCGGTCCTGTACATCACGCTGGCGGAGAGCGCCGAAGAGCTGCGGGCCACCGCCGCCTCGCACGGCTGGAAGCAGGACGAGATTGAGATCCACGAGCACCTGCCGGCCACGCAGCTGAGTCCTGAGACGCAGCACACCCTGTTCCATTCCGATGAGGTGGACTTGTCCGAAACCGTCTCCGCGCTCCTCCAGGTCGTCGAGCGCACCCAGCCCAAGCGCCTGGTCCTCGACTCACTCTCCGAACTCCAGCTCCTCGCGGGGAACCCCCTGCGCTACCGCCGGGAGGTCCTCGCGCTCAAAGATTACTTCGCGCACCGCGACTGCACCGTGCTTCTGCTGGACGACCGGACGATGAGCGACCGGACGATGGGCGACGGAGACACCCAGCTCCAGAGCCTGTGTCACGGGGTCCTGCTCCTGGAGGGGCAGACGCCCGATTACGGGGCGGAGCGGCGGCGGCTGCGGGTCACCAAGCTGCGCGGCCTGCGGTTCCGGGGCGGCTGGCATGACTACGCGATTGAAACGGGGGGGCTGCAAGTCTATCCCCGCCTCGTCGCCGCCGAACATGGGGAAGCATCCTTGACGGGGCAGGTTGAGAGCGGCGTTCCCGCGCTGGATGCGATGTTCGCGGGCGGCCTGGACCGGGGGACGACGACTCTCCTGATGGGTCCTTCGGGGATCGGCAAGTCCAGCATCGCCACCCAGTTCGCGGTGGCTGCGGCGGACCGGGACGAGCGCGCGGCCCTGTACATCTTCGATGAACGCCCGGCGACTTTGTTCGCCCGCTCCGAGGGGCTGGGGATGGACCTGCAAACGCACGTCACGGAGGGGCGGGTCGCGATTCAGCCCGTGGATGTGGCGGAGATGACGCCGGGTGCGTTCGCGCAGATGGTGCGGCGGGGCGTCGAAGAGGAAGGCGTGCGCCTGGTCGTCATTGACAGCCTGGCGGGGTACATGCACGCGATGCCGGGGACTCAGGCCCTGCTCCTGCACCTGCACGAGCTGCTCGCGTATCTCGGCCAGAAGGGCATCACGACGCTCCTCGTGATCACGCAGCACGGGATGCTGGGGACGTCGGTGACGGGCGATGTGGATGTCAGCTACCTCGCCGACAACGTGCTGCTCTTCCGGTACTACGAGTTCGCCGGCGCGGTGCGTAAGGCGCTCTCCGTCTTCAAGCGCCGCGCCGGCCCGCACGAGTACGCGATCCGCCAGTTGACGCTGGGCAAGCCGGAGGGCATCGGCGTCGGTGAGCCTCTCAGCGCCTTCCGGGGCATCCTGACAGGCATCCCTGTCTACGACAAGACGCTCCCGGCGGCCCTGGGCAAGGGTGGCAGGGAAGAGGGCGAAGCCGAGGAAACCCCGCATGGAAACTGACGGCCCGGCCTCCGTTGATGATGCCTCGCTGAACGAGCGCGTTCTGATCCTCGCGCCGACCGGACGTGACGCCGCCTTGGCGTCTGAAGCGCTGGCGGGCGCGGGCCTGTCGGCCGAGGTCTGCGCCGACATGGAAGCGCTGTGCCGGGAACTGACGGCGGGGGCGGCGGTGGCCCTGATCGCCAGCGAGGCCCTGGCCCCGGAACCTTTGCGCCTGCTCCAGGCGGCGCTGGCCCGGCAGCCGCCCTGGTCGGACCTGCCCGTCATTATCCTGACCAGCGGCGGCCGGGAGCCGTCCGCGCAAGGCCGCTTGGCCGGGGCGCTGGACGCCCTCGGCAGCACGACCCTGTTGGAACGCCGGCTGCGGGTGGCGACGCTGGTTCACGCCGCGCAGGCCGCGCTGGGGGCGCGGCGGCGGCAGTACGAAGTGCGTGACCATCTGGAGGAGCACCTCCGGCTGGAAGAAAAGCTGCAAGCGGAGTACCAAAAGCAGCGCGTCTTCCTGCGCGATGTGCTCGCGAGCGTGACGGGAGGCCGCCTGCATCTGTGTGACGCCGGCGCGGACTTGCCGGCCCCGCTCCCCCTGTCCGGCGAGGCGATCCCTCTGTCCCAGACAGGCGGCCTGTTCGAGCTGCGTCATGCCGCCAAACGGGCCGCGCTGGCGGAGGGCTTCGCAGACGAGCGCTGGCAGGACCTGATCACGGCGGCCAGCGAGGCGGCCATGAACGCGGCCGTCCACGCCGGGGGCGGTGAGGGCCGCGTGTATAAGGGCAGGAATGGGATCGTGCAGGTCTGGGTGCGCGACCAGGGCCAGGGCATCAATGTGGAAAACCTCCCCCGCGCCGCGCTCTCCAAAGGCTACACCACGGCCGGCAGCTTGGGACACGGCATGAAAATGATGCTGGAAAGCGTGGACCGTCTTTGGCTCCTGACCGGCCTGGAAGGGACCACCGTGGTCATGGAACAGGACCGCCTTCCCCCTCCGCCGCAGTGGTGTTAGAAATCGCCCCCTAGCCTTCGCCCCAAGAAAGCCTTAATTCTGGGGGGACCAGTTCGCCCCCTAGCCCCCAATTCTGGGGGGACCAGAAAAAACTTCCTACCCCCCAGAATTGGGGGCCGGGGGGCGATCCTATGCCCCGACCATTTCGACGAACTTGGCGGGCAGGACGACGGGCTTGCCGCGCGCGAACTGGATTTCCAGGCGCGGGCTGAGGCGGTCGCCCCGGACGGCGAGGATGACCCCAGCGCCGTGCTGGGGGTGGTGGACGCGCCCGCCGGCATGGACCCCGCCGGGGCGGAAAGCGGCCCGTCCGGGAGCGGGGGCCGGTTCAGACGGCCTGGGGGCGTGGTCGGCCAGGTCGGGGAAGGCGTCAAGGTCAAAGGCGGGCGCGGGCGCGAGGGCGGCCCAGGGCGCGCGGTGGCCCGCCGTCAGCCCCAGCGGGCCGGACAGGTTCTGGCGGTCGGCGGCGTCGAGCAGCGCGTGGAGGCGGGACGCGACGGCGCGGACATGGGCGGGTGGGGGGTTCCACCAGGCCCCGAAATAGCGCTCCAGGCCCAGGGCGGGCGTGTGGCGGGCGAGGGCCAGCGCGTCCGCCGTCCGCCACGAGGCGGGGTCGCGGCCAATCAAGGCTTGGACCTGGCGCACGGCGTCCAAAGTGTTCCGCCAGTCGGCTTCGGCGAGGAACTGCGACGGCGGCTCGGTCCCGACGACGTGCAGGTGCAGTTGGGATTGGGTGCGGGTCAGGGCGACATAAAACAAGCGGCGCTCTTCCTCGATCTCGTCCGGGCCGCCGTAGGGGAAGATGCCCTGGTTGCAGTCGGGGACGATGACGACCGGCCACTGAAGCCCCTTGGCCCGGAAGACCGTCAGCAGGGCGACCGACTCCGCGCCCGCTGCCCTGTTCTGGCCCCCGGAGTTCTGGCCGATGCCGCGCGCGGCCAGGTCATCTAGGTGGGCAAGCAGGGCGGCGGGGGTGGGCTGGCCCTGGGCGTAGCGGAGGAACGCCTCGACATTGGCGGCGCGGGCCGCGCCCGTTTCGGGGAAGCCGCTCGACCGGCGCAGATAATCGGTGTAGCCGATTTTGTGATCCAGCAGCGTCAGCGCGGCCCCGGCGGGCAGCGTGTCCAGTGCGCCCGCCAGCCAGGTCAATGTTTCCGCGAGGTCCCGCAGGCGCGCGGCGAGGTGGTCGGATGCGCCCTGGGCGGCCTCGGTCAGCGCCCCGGTCAGCGGACTGCCGCGCCGGACGGCCTGGACGATGCCCTCAGAAGCAATGCGTGACAGGTAGCGGGTGGGCTTGTTGGCGATCCGAAACCAGCGCGTCTCCCAGTCGGGGGAAGCAGATCGCCCCCCGGCCCCCAATTCTGGGGGAGCCGGAGAAGATACGCCCGTAGGGGCGCGATTTATCGCGCCCTCTTGTCCTGCCGCGCCCTCCCCTCTGGCCCCCCCATTATTGGGGGCGGGGGGGGCTGAATCCCGCTCCCTCTGCGCCAGCCGTAAATAATCCAACAACGTTGAGACTTCGAGGCGGGCGTAGAACGGGCTGCTGCCGACGACCCGGTAGGGCAGGCCCGCCTCCAAAAGCGCCTGCTCCAGATACGGCGTCTGGGCATACAGCCGCACCAGAACGGCGATCTCGCCCGCCCGGTGCCCCGACGCCAACGCCTCCCCGACCAATTGGGCGACGTGCCGCCCCTGCCGCTCCGGCGAGTCCTCCGCGTGGACCTGCACGTCGCCGTCAAAGCCGCGCGTCAGCGACAGGCGCTTCGGCTCGCGCTTCCGGTTGCGAGCGATGACGCGGTTTGCCAGGGCCAGCGGCGCGGCGTGGGAGCGGAAGTTGTCATGGATGAAGTAGCGGGCCGCACCGTAGCGGCGGGCGAACGAGAGGATCAGGCCGGGGTCGGCCCCGCGCCACTCGTAGATGGTCTGGTCGTCGTCCCCAATTGCCATGTAGTTTCGGTCGGGGTAGTTTCGGTCGGGGGCCGTCAGCAGGTCCAGCATCTCGGACTGGACGCGGTTCACGTCCTGAAACTCGTCCACCAGGACGCATTGAAAGCGCCGACGCGCTTCGTCTAAGACATCCGGAAAGCGGTGCAGGCATTCCCAGCCCGAAAGCAGCATGTCGTCGAACGTCAGGATGCGTTCCTGGGCGCGGACGCGCTCGTACAGCCCGTACAGGTCGCGGTACCACGCGAAGCCGGGCGGGGCGGGCGCCTGCCCCGCCACGGCGCGGGCGGCGGGCGGCAGATCGGCCCGCTCCAGGTCGGCGTACCACAGGTTCGCCTTCATCACTCCGACATAGGTGAGGAAGTCCTGCCGGTCCAGTTCTTCCAGGTCGGGCGCGTAGGCCGCCTTCTCGCGCCAGGCGCGGGACAGGACGCGGCCCAGAAGCTGCGACTCGGCGCCGTCCTCCTCGGACGACAGGTTGAGTTCGGGCAGATGCCCCCGCCGCTGCGCCGCCTTCAGCAGCCCCCAGCCGACCGCGTGCAGCGTCTGCACCAGGACCGGGGCGCAGTGCGGCCAGCGGGCGAGGGCGGCCTTGATGTCCTGGACAGAGGCTTTGCTGAACGAGGTGGCGAGAATGGCGCGGGCGGGAAAAATGCCTTCGCGCACCAGCCGCTCGATCCGATGCGTCATGGCCGTGGTCTTGCCCGCGCCGGCCACGGCGAAGACCAGGGCCGGTCCCCGGTCGTGGGCGACTATGGCGCGCTGCTCGTCGGTGAGGGGCGTGTCAGCGGGGGAAATGTTGGTCAGCATCAAATCGGCGGCGGAGGATGTCACAGTGCTATTATACAGGAAGTTGCTGCCCCGGCGCAAGGCATCCCGGCACTGGAAGTGCCGGTCTACTAGAGAGTGGAAGTGCCTCCGGCACTGAAGAGAAGCACAACGAGGCATATCTTCAGTCGCGGAGCGACTTTCACTAAGAGTAGACCGGCACTTCCAGTGCCGGGCGCCTGGATGGCCGTTCGCGCCTGGGCGGTCCGGGGCTTCCACTCTCTAGTAGACCGGCACTTCCAGTGCCGGGGTCGGCTAACGTCTCACCCGCCCTTGTCGCCCATGCCCGACGATGCCGTGCCCGTCGGTGAGCCGCCGACCGTGCCGCTGCTGGGAACGGGCGTCCCGGACAGGCCGCCCGTGGGAGCGTCGCCTGTTTCGGACGCACCGGCCGTTCCCGTCGCGTTTTCCGTGTTCGGCATAGCCGACTGCGGCCCGCCCGTCGCGCCCGCTGACTCTTCCAGCGAGTCGCCGCTGTTTGGGCCTGCATCGTCCAGGCTGCCCGTGTCGCCCAGGCTGCCGCCCCCGCCCGTCAAGACCTCGTCGGGCGGGACAGCCCCCCCGCCGCCTGTCGGGCCGCCGCCGGTCGCGCCCGGCCCGGTGGCGGCGGGCCGGCTGCCGCCCGTCGCGGCCACGTCCGCTGCTTTGTCAGTCATCGTCGTCCTGCCTTTCTCGTCTGCCTACGCCTCTGTGCGCGTGCTGCCGTCGGTGTTGGGTGCGTCCACGCCGCCTGCATTGGCGACGCCGGGGTCCATCTCCTCGCCGGTCTCGTCTGGGTCAATATCCCCGGGCGCAACCAAGTCGCCGGCGGGAATGCTGTCCGCCGTCGGGCTGGGTCCCGTCTGGCCGGTCGGATTCGGGTTGCCGGGCAGGGGCATGTCGCTGTCATTGACGCCCTGCGGGGCATCGGCCAGCTCGCGCACCAGGCGCTCTTTCACGTCTTCAGTATAGTCTTGGCTCACGATGGGGTCCTTTCGGGTGTCTCTGAGGACCCTATACCCATAATCTTCCGCGCCACTTCCCCCAGGTCGGCCCCCACCCGGGCGTTTGCCTGTTTCGCGGTACGCTCTCAGAGTGTGTATAAAAACTGGGAACCGGCGGTTGAAACCGCAGCAACAAGTTCACAAAACCGGCCTTCGCCGGTTAGAATGGAAGTCCACGAAGCATGAGTCCACGAAGCATGAGTCCACGAAGGTGGACTTTGTGCTTTTGTTGCCGCGACTTTAGTCGCCCGGTCTGCTTTTTATACAGTCTCTAAGGTTTCAGCGCTGCGCCGTCGGCAGGCGTGACTTGCAGCGCCACGACGGAGTTGATACAGTCCCACGAGTGCAGGACGCCGCCTGGCGTTTGCTGAAGCCACTGACACCACGAAAGATTGTCCTCAGTCCGCCGGATATTCCAAGCGGTGTCGGCGTTGGCCTGTAGCCAGGGCAGGTAGGCGCTCTGAAGACGGCGGTCCTTCATGAACTTTGCGATCCAGCGCAGGCCGATGGAGTTCAGGCCGGCGTTGTTGCCGCCCCCCGCGCCGTACTCCGGCATGATCTGGCAGCCGCTCGCCGTGGGTTTCCCCAGATGATCCCTGGTATAGTCCGCCGCCAGCTTCGCGCTGGCGGTGTCCCCCAGGAAGTTCGCCAGGCCGACAAACGTCCCCTGGTTATAGGTGCTGGACCAGGTGCCCACTTTGCCGGACATGTCCACCGCATCCCAGACCGCCCCCGACGACGCAACGAATAGGTGCGTTTTTTCCCAGGCGAACAGGTCCTGGGCTTTGGAAAGGTAGCTGTCGTCGCGAAGCGCCTGACTCAGCAGATAGGAGGCAATGCCGGCGGGACATTCGATGCAGGAATTGTAGCTGGTATTCTTGGTCGTCCAGTAGAGAGTGCCTCTGGCGGGGTTCCAAGCGCGGGCGAACATCATGTCGAAGTTGTTCTTGGCGATGGTTCGGAACGTGGTGTTTCCGGTGGCCTGATAGCCGCGCGTGTAGGCGATGGCGGCCCAGGAAATATCGTCGTTGTAGATATTATCTGACCAGTTGGTTCCATGCGCCTTGCTGAACCCGTTCAGCAGCGCGGCGACCTGGCTTTGATAGGCGCCGCCGGCCCGATCATTGGCGTCCTCGATGCCTTCGATCTCTTCGATCTCCTGCCAGAAGCCGGGATCGCCTCCGTTCTGGTCGCCCTTGATAAAGGCGCTTGTGCCATTGGGATGGACAAAAGCCTTGAGATAAGCCTTCACGGCGGTGTCGGCGTCGGCGCGGGTGAAGGCGCAAGCGGGACGGTCGGCGACGGCCATGAGGATGGCGGACGCCGCTGTTCCCACGGCGATCAGTTTCCCAAAATTGCGAGAACAGAGCAGTTTCATAGCTTTTCTCCTTCAACACGAATACTGTGCTGCAATGGCGTCCAAACGCCGTGACAGGGGGCAGGACCGCTCACCCCTACCGTCCCACCGGCCAGATGAACCGAAGGAGCGACCCTCCCCCGGAGCCGCCGGAACGTCGCGGCGCGAAGCGATAGGGCCGGCGGAAATACCGGGGGACGATCCGGCGCGGGCGATAAACAGTTTTGTGAACGGCTCTGCGAACAGGCCCGCGATGGGCCGGAGGCCGGCGTTTGCGCGGCACAGGCGCGGCCTTTGACTTCGCGGCATGCGGCTTCAATCCTCCAGGGTGCAGCTTTGGCTTCGTCGGCTTCGCCGTCTTGGGCGGCCCGGGCGGCTTCTGGACGGGGGCAGGCCGTGGCGCGGGCTGGACGGGCGGCAGTGAGTGGACGGCGGGCACGAAAGCGGCGGGGCGCGGCGGGGCCGGGGCGGGCGCGCGGCGGTGCATCAAGAAGCCTGCGCCGATGCCGAGCAGCAGGAGCGGCAGCAGGGCCGCCCACCGCCACGGGCGCAGGCGGGACTGGAGCGGGGCTGCCCCGCGCGGCGCGGGCGGCGGCTGCGGCAGGGCGGCGCGCATCGCCTCGGCAAAGGCGCCCGCCGACCGGAAGCGCCGGGCCGGGTTCTTGTCCAGCGCCCGGCGCAGGACTTTTTGGACCCCCGCCGGCAGGACGGGAATGGGGGCCGGCGTCTCGTGCGTCACCTGATACAGCACAGCGGGGATGGTCGCGGCCTGGAACGGAGGGCGGCCCGCCAGCATCTCGTACCCGAGCACCCCCAGCGCCCACACATCGGAAGCCGCCGTGCCCGCCTCGCCGCGCACCTGCTCCGGGGCCATGTAGGACGGCGAGCCGACGATCATGCCCGTGCTGGTGATCGTCGTGTCGTCGCTCTGCCGCGCGATGCCGAAGTCGAGCAGTTTGGCCGTCCCGTCGGGCAGGAGGACGACGTTGGAGGGCTTGACGTCCCGGTGGACGATGCCTGCCGCGTGGACGGCGTCCAGGGCGCCGGCGATCTGGGCGAGGATCGGCTGCGCCTCGGCGGGCGAAAGCGGGCCGGGGGCCAGCCGCTCGCGCAGGGTCTGCCCCGTCAGGTACTCCATGGCAAGGAAATGCGTCCCGTCCCGCTCGCCGACCTCATGGATGACCACGATGTTCGGGTGCGAGAGCTGGGCAACGGCGCGCGCCTCGCGCCGGAACCGGGCGATCAGGTCACGCTGCTGGTCGGGCGTGTGCGACGGGGGCAGGGCCAGCGTCTTGAGGGCGACGCTTTGCCCGGTGCGGACGTCCCGCGCCTCATAGACCGTAGACATGCCGCCGCGCCCGATCTCCCGCAGGATCTGGTACTCGGGGACGGTCACCGGGGCGGCCGCTTTGGCCCCCAGGATCAGCGTGTCGGCGTTCAGCGTGTCGGAGGGTGGGACGGTTTCCATAACTTTTCCATGTTACCCTGTTTAGTCGCTGAAATGCGCCCGTAGGCGTGACAGTTCTTCCTGGGTGATGGGAAAGACGCTGCCGTGCCGGGCACCCGGCGGAAACGAGACATCAGGCACGACGCGCCAGCGGCGCAGGTCGTCCGAGACCGACACGCCGTAGTCGTTCGCCATGCACCAGTCGTACATCAGATAAAACGGCCCGTCGGACGTCAGCGGCAGCAGAGCCGGGCCTTCCGTGATAGACGCCGTGGCCGGCCCCGTCGCGATTTGAAACGGGCCGTCCAGGGCATCCGCCGTCGCCACTTGCAGATACCGGTGCTCGCCGTGCGTGGCCCCGAAGCGCTCGTCTTTGAAGACCATGTGCCAGACGCCTTGATGGAGATAAAGCGTGGCGTCAATGACGGTGAAGCCGGGGTCGAACAGGACGAAGGGGGCGGTGAACGTCCGAAAGTCCGGCGTCCGGGCGCACCAGATGCGGCTGTCGTCCCATCCGTGCGCCCCGTGGGACGTGGACCAGTAGACGAAGTAATTGCCCTGTTCGTCGTCCCGCACCCATTCCGGCGCCCAGGCGTTGCGCGCCCCCGAAACGCCGCCGACGAGGGGGATTGAGCGCAGGTCTTCCCAGGCGACAAGGTCCGGGGAGCGCCCGTACAGCACGTCCGTCGGCGCCGCGCCGCCGGTCGCGAGCAGGTGGAACAGCCCGTCCGGCCCGCGCCGGACGAACGGGTCACGGGTGTGCCGCGCCCCCGCAGGCGTGGGCAGGGTGGGGCGGTTGCCGTTCAGGGCGGTCCAGTGGAGGCCGTCGCGGCTCCAGGCCAGGTGCAGGTCTTCGACGCAAAGCGCCTCGCCGGTGAGCGCGACGACATAGGGTGTGCCGTCGGCGGTGGTTTCGACGCGGCCTGCGTAGACCTGCCGGAAATACGCCAGCATCCACACGGTTTCGGATGGGTTCATGGCAAGGCTGTTCGACGGCGCAGGCGCGGTGTCCTGCCGAATAAAGCGGGACGGGTGGATGCACTGTTTATGATGAACGTGGGAACCGGCACGCTCGGGGAAACCGGCACTGGAAGTGCCGGTCTACTCTAGGTGAAAGTCGCTTCGCGACTGAAGATATGCCTCGTTGTGCTTCTCTTCAGTGCCGGAGGCACTTCCACTCTCTAGTAGACCGGCACTTCCAGTGCCGGTGCTATAGCTTCCGTCGGGAGGCCGGGGGGCTTCTTGGGTGGGGGTCCTATGGGGTACTCTGCGGGGCGTTCTGCGGCGGTGTGGAGACCTCCAGGCCCATCCAGGGGAACTCCCCGAAGGCGACACGGTTAGAGGTTCGCTCGCGGGAAAGTAGTCCCAGGAAGACCGAGGCGGCTGGGGAGTTCCGCAAGGCCTGGAGTAGCAGCGGCTGCAACGAGACCGCCTGCGCGAGCTGCGACGGGCTGAGGGCCGAGGCGGGCAAGCGTCCTTCCAGCAGCGCCGTCCGCCCCGCGTCATCCAGGCCGGCGTACAACTGCGCCGTGTGCGGCAGCTTTTTGAGGGCGTTGGCCGTCTCGTTGAACGGCGGCCTTTGGGTTCCCATCGCGACGATGCCGAAGCCGGAAGACCCGGCGCTTGGCGGGAGGTAGCGCTTCAGTTCCTCCTCGCGCTTCTCGGAGGCGTCGTTCCGGGCGGCCAGGTCCTTTTCCTCCGGCTGGAACCAGGCCAGGCCGTTGTGGATCTGCCACGGAGTCAGCGTGCCCATCACTTCCGCCGCCCAGTCCCATGTCTGCTTCATCACCGCCGTTCGCTCCTCCGGCGACGGCGGCCTGATCTGCGGGACCGGCGGGGCGGCCTGGGGAGTCGCCTGCGGGGCGGCAGCCGGCAGGGCGGCCTGGAGTTTTTCGGCCTGGGCGATAGCCTGCCGGCGGGCCTGGAGCAGCAGGGCGAACCAGCGGCGCAGCAGCGGCTGGGGCACTTCCAAGCCGTCATCGCGATACCAGCGGTTGTTGCGGACCAGGGTGATGCCGTCCGCGTCCTTCGCCCAGCTCACGTCCCGACGCGCCGCCATCTCGTCCAGCTCCGCCGCCAGCGGGCGCCTGACCGGCCGCTTCCGCTGCGCTTCCGGCATGGCATAGCCGCCGGAGATTTTGTAGTCACAGTAGTAGTCGCAGACATACTCCATGTGGCCCTGCTCCCCCAGCCAGTCCGTCTGCGCCGCACGGCTGACAATGGGCTGTATGTCCCTCATCTCCTCGCGCGGCAGCTTGGGCAGAGTGTTGGGCCAGACGCGGCTGCGCTGATAGGTTGCCAGGCGCTTCCACTCGTCCGGCGCCGCGTCGCCCATCCCGTACACATCGTAAACCAGTCGCATCCACATGGGCGGGACTGCGTCGCCCTTCTTCCGCATGTCCTCGGCCTTGCGCTTCCATGCCGGCGGCATCTCCCGCCCCCCGTACACCTCGTCGGCGAGCTGCGTCTGGTTCAGCATCAGGACCGGCAGGCTCAGGGTCTCGGGGACGTCGAGCATCAATGTGTCGCCGAGTGAGGGCGGGCCGTTGAAGGGGGTTGCCATCACCCCGATCCCTTCGTTCTGGAACAGGAAGTAGACCTTGCTTGGATCGAAAGCCGTCAGGTCCTTCTGCGCCTGGGTCGCGTACTTCTGTAAAGCCGGCGGGGCCGGGGCCAGATGGTTGTTGATGTAGTCCTGCATCGTCGTCTTGAACCGCTCCTGTGTCTGCGGCGACATCTGCGACAGCCACCCCACGGCGCCGGTTTTCTCCCCGTCGTTTCCGAATCCTAAGTTATCTGCTTCATAGAAAGGGCCGTCATCCATGTTGGCGGCGATCTGCTCCTTGAGCGCGGGGGGCAGCGAGTGGAAGAAATCGTGCTGGTTGGCCGTGGCCTCCTCCGCTGCCCGGTCGGACTGCTCCGTGTCGGAATCACCGATCTGGCGGCGGCGCGCTTTGGTTTGCATGGCGGCCAGCACCGCCTGCCGCTGTGCGGCCAGCGCCTTCTCGCGCTCGCCCAGGAACAAGCGCCACCACTCCGAACGGGCGAACACGGCCTCGCTGGTCATTCCCAGTTGGTAGCCGTGGCGGGTGCGGGTCCAGGTGCCGGGCAGCATCTCGGCCAGGGCGGTCATCAGCGTCCGCAGGGGGCGGTGGTTGAGGCGTATCTGCATCTTGAGGTCGGCGCAGTCGGGGGCGGCGGTGAGGACGAACTTGTTCCCATCCTCCATTTTGTCCGTGCTCTTGTCAATGCTCTGCTGTTGCAGCACTTCACCCAGCGGGACGCTGATAACGTCGAGGGTGACGGACCGGTCCAGGCGCTTGTCCTGGGCCAGCATTTCCTTCTGGGCCACCGTCTCCTTCTGGGCCACCGTCTCCTTCTGGGCCACCGTCTCCTTCTGGGCGGGGGCGGGAGACGGCGCAACGGGCGGCGCGGCAGCGGGCTTCTGGGCGAGGGCGGTGCCGGGGAGTGCGGCAAGGAGGAAAAGCAAGAGCGCCGCCTGCGGGCGGGGCCGAGCGGTGCGGCGGGGGGATGACGGTCTGTTCATGGGGGAACCTCCTGACGGGATGGAAAGCAGAATGGGGTCAGCGCGGAGGGCGTCGGATAGAGAGCCGTGGGACTGAAGTCCTACGCTGTGGGGCGCGGACGCCCAGTGTCACCCCAATAAAGCCCTCGCCGGCGCGGACAGAAGACAGCAGCCAAGACGTTTTTGTCTCCTGTTCTTGTCTCCCCGCAGGGGGAGGTTTTATTGGGGTGAGACAAGGCGCTTCGCCCCACAGCCGGGGTTCTTTACCGAAAGAGCCGTAAGGCCCCTCAATTTATTGATGGGGATATAAGGCTCCATGCCTTTCCGAAGGCATGATATTGTTGCCTTGCGTTTTTAGATGTGTTGACATTAGATAGCCTCTTGTGGTATACTAATTGCATGGTTACGGAACTGCGCTCAAACAACAATGTCGCCTACTCCTGCAAGTATCATGTCATTTTCTGCCCGAAGTATCGCAGGAAGGTTCTGAACGGCGATATTGCCGAACGGTTGAAATCTATCATTCACGAAGTTGCCGACGAAACACGGTGCGAAGTCATTGAACTGGAAGTGTTGCCAGACCACGTTCATTTGCTTTGTGAGGTTGACCCACAGTTCGGAGTTCACAAGTTCGTCAAACTGGTCAAGGGTCGTTCCTCTCGCTTCCTGCGTCAAGAGTTTCCTGTTCTAAAGTCGCGTTTGCCTTCGCTTTGGACAAACAGTTACGCCGTGCTAACGGTCGGTGGTGCGCCTCTTTCGGTCATCAAACAGTATATTGAAAACCAAAAGCACATCTGAGAAAGTCTGCGAACACAGGCTTGCCTATGTTTTTCGCGCCTATCCGACAAAGGCGCAAGAGACGGCCCTGACGGAGACGTTGGAAACCTGCCGACAGGTCTACAACAGCCTCTTGAACTGGCGCAAGCATGACTACGACATATTGGGCAAGTCGCCGTCCAAAGTAGAGCAGCAGGCCGCGTTCCCAAAGTGGAAACAGGAACACGCGGAATTGTCCAATGTCTACAGCCAAGTCTTGCAGAACGTCGCCGTTCGCGTTGACCTTGCTTTTGACGCCTTTTTCCGTAGGGTTAAGGCGGGTGAGACCCCAGGGTTCCCCCGCGTCAAAGGCGACGGTTACGATTCGTTCACCTACCCCCAGAGCGGCTTTGGCTTCCACCAGGGCAAACTGCGATTGTCCAAGATTGGCGATGTCTCCATTCGTCAGCACCGCCTCATTGACGCCGACATCAAAACGTGTACCATTCGCCGTGTCCGCCATAAGTGGTACGTCTGCCTGTCCTGTGAAGTCGGCCCCGAACTCCTGCCGCCGTCTGCGGAGGAAGTCGGTATTGACGTTGGGCTAAAAACCTTTGCGTCTTTGTCCAACGGCGAGAACGTCGCTAATCCGCGTTTCTTCCGCTGTGACGAGAAGGCTCTGGCAAAGGCTCAAAGGAAACTCGCCAAACAAGTTCGCGGCTCCCACAAGAGGCGAAAAGCCAAAAAGGTTGTCTCCCGTATCCATGAGCGCGTTCGCAACCGCCGCCATGACTTCGTTCACCAGACAGCGCGGCGCATCGTCAACCGCTTCGGCGTCATCGCCGTTGAGAAGTTGAACGTCAAGGGCATGGTCAAAAACCACTGCCTTGCAAAATCTATCTCTGATGCTTCCTGGTCAATGTTTCGGAACGTACTCTCCCAGAAGGCCGCAAGAGCCGCTAGGACGTATGCCGAAGTCAATCCTGCCTACACGAGTCAAACGTGCAGCGGGTGCGGACACATTGCCAAGAAGTCGCTCTCGCAAAGGCAGCACGACTGCCAGATGTGCGGCCTGTCTTTGGACAGAGACACCAACGCCGCCATCAACATTCTCTCTGTAGGGCAATACAGAGTAGCAGCGTAGACTGCTAAGAAGCCCCGCCCTTTAGGGCTGGGGAATTGTCACTCCCACGGCTCTCTATCCGACGGCTCTCTATCCGAAGGCTTTGTGCCTCACACGGGGCCGGCCCACGCATGCTGCCGGGAACGGCGTCACATCAGTCAGTCGCTTGTTCCGGCCTGTCCCCGCCAACCCCATTATACAACGATGTCGGCAAAAACACAACGGGCGACGGCGGCGAGGAAATGGGCCGGGCCGGACGGGCCGGGTTCGCTTATCGCCATTCTTCCCGCTCCCCCCGTCCCAGCGCCGAGCCGAGCAGGACGCCCAGCCCGGCCAACCGGGCGGCGGGGTCGGGCGCGCCGCGCAGGGCCAGGGCCAGCGCGATGACGCAGTCGTCGTGGCCGGAACCACGCGCGGCCATTTTCAGGCGGCCCGGCCCGCCCGCCGCGTACTCGAAGTTCTTCAGCTCGTGGACCAGGGCCGCGTGGGGCGGGAACCGGAGCGTCCGCGCGGACAGGCCGACGTTCAGCCCGTCAATCAGCGACTGCTTGCTGTCCGCGCTGAACAGGAACCGCTCCACGAGCGGGCGCCGCGCGCCCGACTCGATCAGCGCGCCGATCTCCCGGTCCAGCATGTCGGCAATCGGGTCGCCGAGGCTGCTGCCGTCGGCCAGGACGCGCCGGGGCCGGAACCGGGCGATGATCCGGGCCGCGTCCGCCGCCTGCGTGTTCCAGCCGGTCGCCCGCCAGCGGCTCAGGTGGACCAGCCGGAACGGGTGCTGCGCGGCGTCCAGAACGGCCACCACGGTGTAATCCCACTTGCGGCCCCAGTCAATGCCGACAACGTAGCAGCCTTCGGGCACGGGCGTGGACTCGATCTCGGTGCGCTCTCGATTCAGCGCGACACCCGGCAGGTCGGCCAGCGCGGCGTCAATGTCCTCCTCGCGGAAGACCATGCCGAAATCGTCAATGAACTGGGCCTCGAACTCCTGGGCGTACAGCAGGTCGCCCATCTCGTCCCGCTGCGACCGGAGCCACGCGCGGTCCAGATGCCCGTTGTCCGCCGTCGGGCACTGAAACCCCTGGTAGGAAACGCCGTCGGCCTCCGCCGGGGACGGGGAGGCGCCCCGCGCGTACAGCCGGTAGAAGGCCGAGCGGCGACCGTTGGGCGAGGACGCCAGCAGGAACTCGCCGCCCTGGTCGGCCAGCATCGGCGGCAAAACTTCGCACAGCACGCGGTCCGGCACATACGCCGCCTCGTCCACGATGATCCGGTGCGCCCACAGCCCGCGCAGACTGCGCCCGTCACGCCCCGCCGTCCGGCACAAAATCTGCGAAGGCTCCCCGCTGCCGTCCGGTCCCGGAAGGGTGAGGGTCAGGGACGGCCGGGCGCGGACGAGCAGCGTCCGGCCCTGCCCCTCGGGGTCGCCCCGCGCGAAGGCGCTCGCCAGCCGGCCCCCCACCGCCTCGCCGAGCAGCCGCGCCTGGGACTCCGTCGGCGCGACGACGAGCTGCCGGCACCCCCGCTCGGCCAGGGCCAGGGTCGCGATGTCCACGCTCAGGCATTCGGTCTTGCCCCAGCGCCGCCCGCAGGCGGCGACCCGCACCGAGGCTCCCGAGCAGAACAAGTCCTGCTGCGTCTTGTGGGGCCGCCACCCCCACACGGTCTGCGCCAGTTGGAGACGCTCCCGCGCGCTTTGCGCGCGCTGCTGTTTGGTCCGCCACACGGTTTGTCTCACTTCCTGCCCTCCATAATTCCATTATACCATAATAAGAACATTTGTTCGTTATTTGGTGATGATCGCTTCGGGTTGCCCCCTGGATCGGCGAGCGGAAAGCATCTTCCTGTTTGTAATTGGAGAAAAACATGGTAAGATAGGGCACGACCAGCCGGCCTCCCAAAGTTTCCTGCCGCCGGAAAAGGCAACCCATGTCCACTGCGGATGATATTTCCAACAGCCTCTCCTCCGGCATTCCCCCCGCCGCGCCTGACGGCATGGCGGCGATTCTGGGGCGGATGTGCGACGGCTTCCTTGCTCTCGACACGGACGGACGCATTATCTATGTCAATGAGCCGGCGGCCCAGGTCTTTGGCCGCTGTCGCGAGGCTCTGGCCGGCAGGCTGCTCTGGGAGGAGTTCCCCGAGGGCGTCGGGACCGAGTTCCATGAGGCCTGCTGTGAGGCGGCTCGGACACAGACGCCGCTCCAGTTCGAAGCTTTCTCCTCCGCGCCCGGCCGCTGGCTCAGGTGGCAGGTTTACAGTAATGCGCGTAAAGCCCACACCGTTCACGGGTGGGATATAAGCGCGCCCTCTTTCTTATGACGCCCTCCTTTTGGGTATAATAAGAACAAGCACTTCTGCTTCTGTGATATGGCGCTTCGACTGTGCCTGCGTATGCCTGTGTTTTAGGGGTGGAGGAATACCTTCGAGGAACACAGGTTTAGCGCAGGCAACGTATCGGACGACCCGACTGGACAGGGACAGAATGTTAGGTTTCCGCGTTGCGGAAATTGATTTCCGCAGGCTCGTCCTGTTGGAAAGAATGGGCGAGGGCATCGCCTTCGGACGCTAACGTAAAGCACTGGCTTATGCGTAGTCCGAGAACCCTGTCGTCATGAGCAAGTTGGGGTGCTTCGTCACGTCTACGGACTGTCGGAAGAACCCCACACGCTTTAGCGGTGGGAGTGTCAGCGCAAGGCCCTGACGACGACGGCGGCGCGGCGCATTCTGGAGCAGGGAGAGGGGACGCAGTGGGACCCCGTCTACATCGGCGCCTTCCTCGCGGCCTCCAGCGACTGAATATGGGCACAGTCTCTTAGGCTGTTTGCTCCCTTGCATGGTTAGCCGGCAATGGCGTTCAACTCCTCAGTGGCGTCATCGGGCAGTTGAAGGGCTGCACCCTCCACATTCTCACGCAGGTGCTCGACTGAGGATGTTCCAGGGATGAGCAGGATATTCGGGGAGCGCCGCAGCAGCCAGGCCAAGGCGACGGCCATTCGGGTCGCATTCAGACGCAGGGCAACGCGGGAGAGCGTGTCGGATTGCAGCGGGGAAAAGCCGCCGAGCGGGAAGTACGGCACATAAGCGATCCCCTGTTCGGCAAGGGAATCGATGAGCGCATCATCCTGTCGGTTGGCGATATTGTAGAAATTTTGCACACAGACGACTGGCGCGATCTCTTGTGCCTCGGCGATCTGCTCGGAGTTGACAGTGCTGACGCCGAGGTGTTTAACAAGGCCCTCTCGCTGAAGTTCGGCAAGTACGGTGAACGGTTCTGCTAGGGAGCCGGGAGTCGGGGCGTCTAACCCGCCGACCCGCAGGTTCACGACATCGAGAGCGGCGACGCCGAGGTTTGTGAGGTTATCATAAATGGCCTGGCGAAGCTGGTCGGGAGCAAGAGCTTTGGGCCAATTTCCCTCTGCGTCACGCAATGCGCCGACCTTAGTGACTATCCGCAGTTGCTGCGGATAGGGATGCAGCGCCTCTCGGATGAGTTGGTTTGTGATGTGGGGGCCATAGAAATCGCTGGTGTCTATGTGGGTAATGCCAAGCGCAACAACCGCATGGAGGACTGCGATTGCCCCCTCGTGATCCGCGGGCGGTCCGAACACATGCGGCCCCGCGAGCTGCATTGCGCCATATCCCATGCGGGTCAGGGTGAGGTCGTCCGCGAGCGTGAACGTACCTCCCGGCAGTGGCTGTGGTGTCATACGCTTCCTCCTGGCGCTGAGGGGGCATTGATAGTCATTTTGGTCCTCTTTCAATTCACGGTTTTGGCCGTTCAGCAACGCGAAATCATTATGGCATAGAGCGGCCCCGCCCGTATAGAGCGGGGCCGCGCACATCTGACACAAACGTGAGTCTTGTACGACGGGCGGGTGCCGTCACGGGAGGGCCTGCCCGCCCGCCACGCCCGCGACTTTGTACCCGCCATCTTCCCGGACGAGCAGGTAGTACCCGCGCGCCAGGCGGCCGTTCCGGCCGCGCACCGTCACGACCACGTCCGCGTGGCCGCCCGCCGCATCCATCCAGACCGGGCCGAACGCGGCGGATTGGGCGTGGCCGAACTCGGGGTAGCCGCGCGTGATCGCCTGCACAAACATCTGCGCGGAGGAATGGAAGTTCCGGTGCAGGCCGCGGCTCTGATAGGACCATGCCCGGTCGGCGTCGCCGGTGCGGATCGCGGCCAGTTGATCCCTTATCGTCGCCAGCGCCTCGCGCCGCGCCGGCCCCGCCGCGACGTGCCAGGTCTTGGGATTGACCGGGCGGCCGGGATCAGTCGGCTCGTTCTGGTCGGAGGGTTGGCGCGGCGCGGCGTCCGTCCGGGGGACCGGATGGGCGGCGATCTGGCGGCGCAGGACAAGCGCGCTCAGGCCCAGGCAGAACGCGACGAAGACGAGGGGGACGGCGCGGCGAAGGTTCATGAAACTATCTCCGGTCGTCCTATTCGCCGGGGGGCCTCGCGATTCCTTCCCGCGCCCCCGGCCCCGATCCTGGGGGAGACAGAGGTAAAAGCAAGAGGCGATCAGGCCTTGATCAGTACGCCCTCGTTCCCGAACAGGCGCGTGGCGAAGACCAGGGATGCGGCGGCGTAGACAAGGGACGCGAGGAAGGCCAGCGCGATGAAGCCCGCGTCGAAGCTGCCCGCCAGCGCCTGCTTGATGATCAGCGCGGCGTTCAGCACCGGGACCAGCGCCAGGGACGGGGCGATGTCCGAGGTCATGGTCATGGACATCACGGCGGGGACCATGATCAGGGTGAAGAGCGGGCCGAGCAGGGTCTGCGCCTCCTTCTGGTTGCGCGCGTAGGTGGACACGGCGAGCAGCAAGCCCCCAAAGAGGGCGGACATCGGCAGCAGGGCCAGCAGGGTGACCCCCACCGCCGCGCCGCCCAGCCGCACCCCGCCCTGCGCCAGCCAGGCGAAGGCATGCAGGCCGCTGCCGAAGGCGATCCCCAGACCCGCGATCGTCAGGACGCTGCTGATCAGGCAGACGGCCACGACCACGCCGAACTTCCCCAGCACGATGTCCCGGCGCGAGGCCGGCGAGACCAGGAGCGTTTCCAGCGTCCCGCGCTCCTTTTCCCCCGCCACCTGATCGAAGGCGGCGTAGATCGTCCCGCTGAAGGCCGAGATGATGAGCAGGTAGGGCAGCAGAGATGACAGGACCAGCATCCCCGCGCTGCCGCCGGACTTGATCGGCGTCTCGGCGACGCGGAACGGCGCGGCGAAGCCGGGCGGAAGCCCCCGCGCGGCCAGCCGCCGCGCGACGACGGCCTGCGCCGCCTGGGAAAAGAGGGCGCGGAGGCGGCCGGCTGCTGCCTGCGAACTTGTATCCCCAGCGTTGTCCAGTATCTCCACCGGGGCCGTGCCCCCGGCGGCCAGACGTGCCTCCAGGTCGGGCGGCAGTGCGACCGCCGCGTCCAGGCGGTGCGTCCGAATCTGTCTCTCGGCGTCGGCCCGCGTCGTGGGAGTGAACCGCAGGTGCGGCGCGGCCGGCAGGCCGGCGGAAGCGGGGCCGATCACGCCGACGGCGTAGGTGCGGGCCTGCGCCTTCACGGCCTGGCCGCTGAACAAGCTGCCCATGAGGGCGAACAGGGCAGGCGTGAGCAGGAGCGGGCCGATGACGACGGCCATGAGGGTGCGCCGCTCGCGGAAGGTCTCGCGGAACTCCTTGCGGAAGATGACGCCGATCAGGCCGCCGCGCCGCGCCTTTTGGGGGTGTTGACTCTGTGGCGTCTGTGAGATGGTCATAGGGTCCTCGGTCGGTTCCCCGGATTTCAATCCGGGATACCTTCGGCAGCAGGTCTACTCGTCCGGGTCCTCTCCGATCAGGCGCAGGAAGACGCGCTCGAAGAGCTGCTCCCCGGTCTGCGCGCGCAGCTCCTCCAGCGTGCCGACGGCAACGGCGCGGCCCTGGTAGATGATCGCGATGCGCCCGCACAGGGCCTCGACCTCGCTCATGATGTGCGTCGAGAAGACGACCGTCCGGCCCTCGTCCCGGCAGCGCTTGATGAAACGGATGATGGTGCGGGCGGTCAGCACGTCCAGGCCGTTAGTCGGCTCGTCGAAGAACAGAACGGGCGGCTCGTGCAGCAGGGTCCGCACGATGGCGACGCGCTGCTTCTGGCCCGTCGAGAGCTTGTCGCACCGGCGGTCCGCGAACTCGTGCATGTCCAATTCGCTAAAGAGCCGCTCCATCCGCCGCGCCGCCTCGTCGGGGGCCAGTCCGTGGAGCCGGCCGAAGTAGGAGATCATCTCGCGGGGCGTCAGGCGCTCGTACAGGGCGGCGGAATTGGAAATGTAGCCGATGGAGCGGCGCACGTCCTGCGCCTGGCGGACGACGTCGAAGCCCGCCACCGTGGCCGTGCCGCCGGTCGGCTGGAGGATGGTCGCCAGCAGCCGGAGCAGGGTGGTCTTGCCGGCCCCGTTCGGGCCGAGCAGCCCGAAGATCTCGCCCGGCCGGCAGGACAGCGAAACGTCATCCACGGCGACGGTCGCGCCGCGCTTCTTGTCGGGAAAGACTTTGGATAGTCCGCAGGCTTCAATGCCGAAGGCTGCACTCATGGGCGGCTCCCGTTCTCAGCAAGGCATGGGCTTTGTTTTTCGCTTCTGAGACATGAGACACGCCGCCGCCGGAAAAGTTGCACGGCCTCTCTCCTGCCCCTCCCTCACAAGGAGGAGCGGCGCCCTCCGGGCCTGCCAGTGCAGAGGAACAAGCCGGGGTGGGTTCTCTCCGGGTGGGTTTGGGAGTATCAAAATGGATGATGCCGGAGGGGGGCGGCGCGGTCTGCGCGCGGCGCCATCCCCTGAACTGTTTGAGGCGCTGCGCGACGGTTATGGGATTGACGGGGCGCGGGGCTGGCGCGATCTCGGCGGCTCCTCAAGCCTCAACCTGCTCGTCTTATGTGACAATGTCCGCTACGTCGTCCGCGTCTACCGGCCCCATATGACGGCGGCGCGGCTCGCCGACATCCAACTCGTCCGGCGTCATCTGGCTGCTGCTGGCGTCCCCTGTTCTCTGCCCGTGCCGATGCGCGACGGGCGCTCGTGGTGTGTCGCTGGGGCAAGGCTCGTTGAGGTCGAGCGGTTCATCGCATGGGACGAGGCGATGGACACCTGGGAGCGGCTTGGGAGCGGCCTCGGGCTGCTGGGCCGAATCCACACGCTCCTGCGGGGGGTCGAGGTGAGTGCGGACAGCAGGACCCCAATGTTCGCAAACTATATCGCGCCGCAGGAGGCGCTCGGTGGGACGCTGCGGGGAACGCAGCGCATCCGGGGGTGGGGGCCTTCGCCCGCCGAGGCACGGCTGGCGAACGATGCGGAGGAGCTGGCCCGCCTCGTCGCCGCCGCCGAGCAGGATTTGGCTCCGGCGCTCCCACGCCAACTGGTCCACGGGGACTTTTGGGATAACAACGTGCTCTTCCACGCGGGCCAAGTGGCGCTCATCACCGATCTCGACTTCATGGGCGAGCGCGCCCGCATTGATGATCTTGCGCTCACGCTGTACTTCGTGAACTCGACTTTTGCCGACGATCCTCTGTCGGACGACAGCTTGGGGCGACTCCGTGCTCTCGTGGCTGCCTATGATCAAGGTCTCGCCGACCCACTTTCGGGCGCAGAGCGCGCCGCATTGCCCCTCGCGATCGCGCGCCAGCCGCTCTGGTCCCTCGGCGGCTGGGTCGTTCTGCTGGATGACAAGGGACTTGCCCGGCAGCACGCGGCGGGCATGGTCAATGCGGTCGGGTGGGCATTGCGTCTGATGCGCGACCTGGACAGATGGCAGGCGGCGTTCGCTTAGACTGGTCCCGCTAGAACCGCACCGCCCCCTAGAACCGCACCGCCCCCTAGAACCGCACCGCCACGCCGCCGCCGTAGAACTGGACCGGGGCGTTCCCGCCCAGCCCGCGCCCCGTCTCGATGTCCAGTTGGACGTTCTTGCCTGCCTGGTAGGTGAACCCGCCGTCGGCGATGGGGGAGGGCGGGCTGCCCACCGGCGCGTCGTAGGAATAATCCGCGAACACGGATGTCTGACCGCTCAGGGCGTAAGTGACCTGGCCCGTGGCGGTGTAGTCGGTGACACGCCCGCCGTCCTGCGTGGGGTAGGACAGGACCAGGTTCGACTCGATGTTCCAGCGCGCTCCTGACTTCGTCTGCCCGTTCAAGCTCAGGGTCGGGTCGAGGTGGCCGCTGGAGGTGACGGCGGAGCGGACCGGCACGGACAGGCTGGGCGTGAAGGCCAGCTTGACATTGCCGCCCTTGCTCTCGTAAAACTTGTAGCGCAGGCCGACCGCCCCGTCGCTGAAGCCCGAATCGCTGCCCGACGGCCAGAGGTAATCCGGCAGCGTCAGGCGCAGCTCGGTTTTGCCGTTCAGCCCCGTCCGAACCAGCGCCTGCGGCGCGTCCGTGGCCTGCCTCCCGCCGCTGGCCGAAGCGTCCTTCGTGCGCGACGCGCCCACCTCGACCTGGACGCGGCCCGGCGCGACCGTGTCGCTGCCGTTCGTGAAGCCGGGCCGGTCCGGCGTCAAGGCATCGTCGGCGCCGGGCGAGTCGGCGGCCTTCCCTGCGCTGGAGGCCCCGCCTTTGTCCGGGGTGTCCGCCGCCCGCGTCGGCAGGGCGGGCGCCAGGGCCAGCAGCAGGCCCGCCGCCAGCAGTGTGGGGACGAACGCTTTGTGTTCGGTCATGGGGTCATTTCTCCGTAAAATCGAGAGTGCCGATGATGAGGCGATGCTGCGCCCGGTCTACGCGCCACAGCCACGGATGGCTGTCGAGGATCGTGATCAGTGTGCCGGAAACCGGATCGGCGGGCGCGGGGATGATTAGTACCAGCCTGCCGTCTGGGTCCAACTGCCAGCGCAGCGGCGTCCGGCGGGAACCCTGCCAGGAGAACGACCCGCTCCCGTCGTCCCGGAGGGTGAGGCGCAGGCGCGCACTTGGGGAAGCGCGTCCGGCGGGCGTGGTTTCCCAGACACCCACCGGGGAAGGCTTTGCGGCGCGGGCCGCCTGGGCGTAATGGAAATAGGCCGGCGCGCCGGCCAGCGCCGGCCCTCCCCCGACTGCTGCTGGGGCCAGGGCGGGCACATGGCGCCGGCGCGGCAGGGGGGCCGCCGGGTCCGCGTCCGGCGCGGCCACGACTTCGCGCGGCGCCAGCGGCGGCAGCGTGAACTGCATCGTCCGGTTCAGCGTTGCTTCGTCCAGGACAGGCGCATCCAGGGGAGGAGCGCCCAGACCGCTGCGGAACTGATGCCCGCAACGCTCGCAGCGTTCGCGGTCCCGGAAGGCCATGGTCCGGCAGCGCGGGCAGTATTTCCCGTCGCGCGAGCTTCCCGTTCCCGGCGTGTTCATGCGGACAGTGTACCAAAGGCGGGCGTGAATAGCAAGCACGAAAACAAAGAAGGCCGCGAACGCCAATGGCATTCGCGGCCTCCCCTGTCACTGCGTCAGGTGCGGCCTACTTGCCCAGGCCGACCGGATCGGTCGTGCCGAACACGTCTTTGGTCCAGACGTTGTGCAGCGTCCAGCCGTCGCCGTCCGGGGCGGGTGCCGCCGCGTCGTCACGGGCGTCCAGGACGGTGTTGTGCAGCGCCCGGTTCTGGGTGACGGTCGTGGGGGCGTAGTCGTTGTACCCACCATCGGCGCTGTAGTCGGACAGGTGGATACCGATGCCCTGGTTGCCGGTGACGTTGTTGAGGGAGATCACGCCGCCCGCGACCTCGTAGAAGTAGATGCCGTCTCCGGCGTTGCCGCTGATCTGGTTGAGGGAGATTTTCAGGCCGCTCTCCTGGTTCGCAGAGTAGTTGGCGTCGTATCCGGCGTAAATGCCCCCCCCGTTGTTGCCGGTGATCGCGTTGCCCGAGACCGCCGAGTAGTCGGCGTACTCCAGGTCGATGCCGACGCCCGCATTGTTGGCGATGGCGTTGCCCAAGATCGTCTGCGTCCCTGTTGCCTCAATGCCGAAGCTGCCGTTGTCGTGGATGTAGTTGAACGCCGTGACCGCGGGGTCGGGGTTCGGGTTCTTGGGGTCGTTGACGGCCGGGTTGTAGGTGGGGGCGTCCTCGGTGATCTTCATGCCGTAGCCGTCGTTGCCGCCGGATTCGTTGCCCGAAACGGTGAGGCCGGTGCCGGTGACATCCAGCCCGTCGCCGGTGAAGCCATTGGACTTGTTGCCGGTGAACCTGTTGCCGGACACCAGGACCGACGCGCCGCTGAGGACGGCTCCGCCCGCGCTGTTGCCGGAGATCAGGTTGCCCAGCACGCGGTAGCCCTTCAAGTAGGTGACGCCGCTGAAGATGCTGCCGGTATACCCCTGGATCTCCAGCCCGGTGGAGTTCTTCTGGAGGGTGTTACCGCTGATCTCGATGTCGCTGTAGCTGACCTCACCGCCGCTGAAGTTGCCGGTGGCGACGTAGGTGCCGACGTTGATGGCGGAGGCATCTGGGCTGACGGGGCTGTCCCCGAAGCCGAAGCCCTGGATGGTCAGCCCGCGCACGGCGACGTGGTCTGCGGCGATCTCGACGCCGTTGGGGAAGACAGGGTAGGGAGTAAAAGGGAACGGCTGCGGGACAATCACGCCCAGCTTGGAGCCGTCAATGACCGGGTTACCCTTGCCTTGCAGGACGACGTGGGGCGTCGTGATTGTGACGGCCTCGCTGTAGGCGGCCCCGCCGCTCTTGGGCGAGACCAGCACGGTATCATAAGGCTTGGCGGCGTTGAGCGCCTTCTGGATGGTCGAAAACTGCTGCGGGACGAGCAGGGTGCCGGCGGCGGCGGGCAGGGCGGACGCGGTGAGGCCGAGGGCGGCCAGAGCGAGAAACGTGGAAAGACGCATGAAAGACTCCTGAGACGATTGGTATTACGCGGTTTGGATTGCGTGGGGGCATTCAGTTGAACACCTGCTGTTAGTGTAACACTGTAGTGTAACACGGAAAAGGAGAATTCGCGCGATTGTTGAAAATGATTTTCATATGTATTTATGCTGGTTTTTGCGCTATTGCAGGAGCATCCCCCTACGCGCTGAGTTTTTCCACCGAGGTCATCTTCGTCGCTAGGATGGAGGAACGGGAGAAAACAAGTCTGAAACTATTTTTGCACTAGTATTGACAACCCTAAAAAGGCATGATACAATCAGTTTAACGTACTACCGAAGGAGGACTGGATGCAACAAATGCTGAGGAAGCCTGTGCAGCCTTGGAAGGTACTTGTAGCGCCGTTACTGCTGGCCTGCATCATTGCGGTACTCCCCTGCCAAAGTTCAGCTGACCAATCCGGCGAACCGCCGAAGACAGTGACAGAGCCGCCGAAGGTGGCAATCCCTGATGTATTGAAGCGTGCTGCCTCAACTAAGATCAGCATAGACGTCAAAGATGCAGATAGCAATGAGATCGTCAGTTCTGTGGGAGGCGAGCTTCTAAAAGCTACGAACCGTCCCATCAACATCAATGCCATGCTCCGTACATACAAGGTTTCCTTAAAGGTCACTGATGTACCGGCAGAGGATGTTCTTAGAGCAGTGGCGGCACTCGGTCACGGCTCCCTGTACTACTCTGAAAATGGATTTGTTTTGGCGGAACTTCGGATGATCCGACCAAGCGAGAGGAAGCACCTCGTCCCTGCTCCGCTACCGCCAGAGACATCACAGGCCGTAAAAAAGTAGTATCGTTCCGCCATTATCAACTCGAAGGAGAATTTTCGCACATGAGAGCACTACTACTGACAATTGGACTGGCCGCGATTATTATGGCCTTCTCACACTGCTCCGCCGGAGCGGTCACAGGCAGCGTTATCTCAGTCAATCCTCAGTGCAACAACATCAGTAACACGACCATGAAAGGGCCATACTGCAATGTTGCCAGCACGATCTCGGTGACCGGGGGAAGCTCTGGGTATGTCTACTGGCGGCAGACGACCTGGACAACGCTCACACTGAACGCAGCCAACGGTGGCGGTTCTTACACCGCGAGCGGTATGACCGCCTAATACGTTGGGAACTCCACTATCACCAATACGAACCAGGCGTACTTTGACAGCACTAAGTATGTGAATGGTTCATACACCGGCTACGGTGAACTGGAGACTGCGCCATATGGCTCCAGCAACTACTCGCAACTCGATCAGAAGTCAGCAGCCTTTACAATAGCTAACTGAGATCTGAAGCATCCTCATCTCCCCCTTTTACTAGGCAACCATCTACCTGTTAGGCAAGACCGCTAGTTCTGGAAATGGCCCATGTTCGGTAACAAGCCTCTACTCATCAGTCGGTCTCGCCTAGCAACCACAGTGTTGTTGCTATCCGCCCTTGGACCCATCCTCCCAGCCTCAGCTCAAACGGCGGTTGTTGGTCCGCGTAGCCTTGCCGCCGTCCTGAAGAAGACCTCCGCTGGCGTAAGTCGGTTTCCCCTTTTGGTCGTTGATCCGCAAAACACATGGGTTGAGACGGAGGCTGTCGCTACAAACAGTGAGGAGTCTGAGAAGGCTACCCTACAGGGAATCGCTGATAGATGTGGACGGGATATCATCAAAGTCGGCAGCATAACGGCTCTGGTACCGCGATTTGCGACCGAACTGAATCCAAACCCGGAACCGGCTAATCTTCTTTTAAGCCTGGATCGTGACGGGCGGCTCCGTGCCCTGGAGGCCTCGCTGACGCCGGTCCAGTGGCACCAACTCGGCAGTACGCAGGGGTTGGGCTTATCCGATCTGGCTTCTGAACAATTAAGCCTGTTTCTTTCCCTTCTTCCTAATCCCGTCGTTATCAAAAAGGCGGTCACCAATGGGGAAGGTGGTTACTCCTACAATCCGTCTGAAACCCATGTCCTTACGGAAGCAGAGCGGACCGAGGTACGCTTGCGCCTGACTCTAGGCACAGAGGTTTTCCCAATGCCGCGTGAAGGAGTGGCAAGTCTATCCATCCGTGGTGGATCGACTATACGACGCGCGGGCGATAGTTTTCTGACCATTGATGGCCCGCCGGACCGGCTGGATAAATCCGCTCCTTACGGTGTCGTCCTTAAAGCCCAGGTGCTTAACCGCCCTAAGCCTTCCCAGCTTTCCTTTGACACGTCGGCTATGTCCGCCCTCATCTCGTTCGGACCTGATGTGTCTGCCACGTCTCCCTACCATGTGATGTCCATCGGTGATCTAGTGCGCCGCGTCGGCCTGGCGACACACTTGGAGCTTTACGCGGACTCACGCATCTCTGGACTTTCTGTCTGGGTCAGCGGCGCGTCGCTGCCGGCTGGTGACGTGCTGCGTTCACTCTGCTTGTGCCTGACGTCCACCTTCCGCCAGGTCGGGCCGGCGTTCGTTCTGACGGATGATGTTTTGGGCATTGGTGCCCGCCGTGCCCGGATTGCTGACTGGGCACAGGAAGCCGAGGCGCAGCGAGGACATCTTCTGGCCGCGGTGCAGCGTTCGATAGCGAGCCAGTATCCTGCGGACAGCCTCGACTTTCCCGTAGGTGATCCACTCGCCCAGTCCGCCGCTCTCAGCCGTCGAGTCCTGTCCGGTCACGGAGGCAACCTCCTTATTAGCGACATACCTCCTCAACAGCGTGCATTCTTTTCTGGGTACATCGAGCGCGCCTTGGAGCAAGATCAACCCGTCCACACAGACCGCGTCAGCATCGAACTGAAACTGCGCCTGTCCTATATCTTGCCAGCGGCAGGCGCGGTGCAAGACTCCTATGTAGAGGTGGGTCCCATCAGCGACGTGATGGCTCGCCCAAACCTGGACGAGCCACAGTTAGAGGGGCCGAATCCGCCTATAGCATTGCCTTCGGACTGGAAGATACGCGCGTTGCTCGTGATGCCGAAAAGCGAACGGGAAGCGCAACAGGTTGTGGAGGGAGCCGCCGCGCGCGGCTTAAATCAGGTGTGGGTTGAGGTGATCAAGGGGCAGGAAGCGAAACTGCTTGCGGCGGCCATCGCTACAGGGAAGGAGCGGCATATCCCCGTCTTGGCTCTCATCCGGCTGCTACACCAGGAGGCGGACAGCGCCGACATTAACATACTCGGTGAGCAAGGGGGCACTCATGGCCCCCGCAGACTGAAGGCCTCGCCTTCTTTCCAGGAATGGAACCGGCCTTCTGACTTGGGCGTCATCTCACTTACTCTCCGCCGGGTTGCGGATATTGTGAAAACGCCGGGACTAGCCGGGATCGTCATCCGTGATACTGCCGCGCCGGGCTATGCAACCCTTCCCACTAGAACCGGTACTTTGTTTCCCGCCATGTTGGCAGCAAGAGACTTAGGATACTCGGTAGAAGCGCGTCTTGCTTTCCTGCGACAGAACGGAGTGGACCCGGTTGATCTCGTCACTTTTAACGATATTTCGCAGGGGGAGGTGCCTGCGGGATCGCTGGCATTACCCTTCTATCCCGATTTGGGCCCACGAAGCCAAGTGGCGCAGAAATGGGATGCTTTTCGATACAAGGAAGGTGAGGCATTGCTGAAACAGGTTTTTACAACAATTAGCGCCGCCCATCCCGGATTGCCTTTGATCTTGGGGGAACGATCCTGCACAGGCTGGTATGCGGAATGGAACAAGCCGAACACTGGGGCGGCTTACATCGCGACTCAGAATGTGGCTTATGCGGTACAGGCTCGGAGCCAGTCAAAATTGACCTTCCTCAATACTTGGGCCGCTACAGAAAATACTTCGCTTCATGAGTACGGTCAAATGTTAACTTCATCATTGCCACGCTCTGGTATCAACACCCTTTGGGATGGGTTTGTTCTTGATATGAGTGGGGTGGAATCAAACAAAATGAAGTCCTTGCTAGATGCTGTTGCCCCAGAGAAGACAAGAAGGTAAGGTGATGTTGCCGAAAGCGGCGGCCCGAAAGGGTGGCCGCTTTTTTGTTGCCTCGCCTCCCCGGCAGGAGAATCCCCAGCGGCTGGGGAAACTGGCTTGCACTAGCACGGAACAAGCATGAGAGGATAAAGCCTTGACCAAAGTTGTGATCATCGGGGCGGGGAGCCAGTTTGGGGGGAAGCTGTCGCGGGACATTTTGGCGTTCCCGGCCTTGCAGGAGGGGGCGGTCATCGCGCTGTGCGACACGAACGCCGAGAAGCTGGAGCGCGTGGCGCGGTATGTGCAGCGCATCATAGACGGGCACAACCTGCCCGCCCGCGTCGAGGCGTCCACGGACCGGCGGGCGCTGCTGGAAGGGGCGGATTTTGTCGTCGCCTCCATCTCGGTCGGCGGGCCGGCCTATGCGGGCTTTCCGTTCACGGCGGAGATGAACCTGCCGTACCAAAAGTACGGCCTGAGCCAGTCGGTCGCGGACACCATCGGGGTGGGCGGCGTGTTCCGGTTCCTGCGGACGGCCCCGGTGCAGCTCGCCATCTGCCGGGACATGGAGGCGCTTTGCCCGGACGCGCTGCTGCTCAACTACACCAACCCGATGGCGATGCTGACCTGGCTGCACTCGGCGGCGTCCAGAATTGCCAACGTCGGCCTGTGCCATTCGGTCCAGGGCACGTCGCGCGAATTGGCGCGCTATCTGGGCGTTCCCTATGAGGAATTGACGTATCTGGTGGCGGGGATTAACCACCAGGCGTGGTTTCTCAAACTGCGACAGGGCGGGGAAGACCTGTACCCGCGCCTGCGCGCCTGCCTGGACGACCCCGAAACGCTGGGGAAGGACCGGGTGCGGTTCGAGATGATGCGCTTCTTCGACTACTTCGTCACCGAGTCCACTCGGCACTGCTCCGAGTACCACCCGTATTTCCGCCGAACCGAAGCCCTGCGCGAGCGGTACGGCCTGGATCAGTGGATCGCTTCAGAGCAGGAGACGAACCGCTGGGCGGGGGAAAAAGAGGATGCGCCGCTGCCGACATTGGAGCTGTCCGGCGAGTACGCCGCCGAGATCATCCACGCCATGACCACGGGCAAGCCGTTCGCCTTCAACGGCAACGTCCTGAACACCGGCCTGATTGACAACCTGCCTGAAGGCTGCTGCGTCGAGGTGCCGTGCCTGACCGACCGGGCGGGTATCCACCCCTGCCACGTCGGCGCCCTGCCGCCGCCGCTTGCCCACCTGAACCTGTCCAACATCGCCGTGCAGGAACTGGCCGTGCGGGCCGTTTTGGAGCGCGACCGCCGCCTGGCCTTGCAGGCGTGCCTGCTGGACCCGCTGACCCGCAGTGTGCTGTCGCTGGAAGACACCCAGGCGCTGTTCGACGAGATCTGGGCGGCAGAGGCAGCGCTGCTGGCCTATTTCAACGCGGGGTGATGAGTGCCGGGGCGAGTGTCTGGCTTTACGTCTGCTAGGCCGCGCGACGAAGGAATGCTTCGACGCGCGGCCCTTCCCCTTCATCGCGCGGCTCTTGCGCCGCGACGCGCTCCGCAGGGCGCTTATCCATTGGCGGGGGATATTGGGGAAAAGGGGCGGGGAATAGGCTGGACAGCACACGGAGCGAAATCAGCGACAAAAAAAGCGACCAGCCTCTTGAGGCCGCCGCTTCTTGCTCCGCGCTCGTTTTTGGCGAACGTGATTATAGTATTGCATACCGCCCGCCCGTTGTCAAGAGGAGGCTGGCCTGAAAGAGTCACGAAAACCAGCCGCCGGCGTGTCCGCGCCGTTGAAATGCCGGCGAAAAACAAGCAAATCGGCTCTGAAACCACTCGTGCTTGCGCCATCGCCGTCTCACGATTGACGCATAAATTATGAGCGGAGAGACCCGAAAAGAGGAATCGCGCCCCGCAAAAGCGAATCAAGCGCTAACGTCACGCACTGCTGCCCCCGAAATGAATTCCGGGAAAACTCAAGAGTAAGACCTTATGCCCCTGCACTGCCCTCGCTGCCGAACCGCCCAGGCCGAGGAAAACAAAATCTGCCTCAACTGCGGGCAGTCCCTGACGCCCACGCCCAACGCGCCTCTCGCGGACCCCGTCCACGGCGTCCAGGCGCGGCAGGCTCCCTGGCGGCTGCCCGCGCTGATCGCCGTCGGCCTGCTGCTGGCGCTTGCGGCGGCTGCCCTTCTGATCCCCCAACCCAAGCCGGGCAGGGGGGCGGCTCCGGCGGCTCCCACCCAGGCGCAGACGCCGGCCGCGGTCCCGCCCGTGTCGGGGGATGCCCCTTTGCTCGCGGCGGCTCCGGCGCTCCCGGCAGTTTCCGCGCCGCCTCCGGCTCCGGCGACGCCGGCTCCGGCGACGCCGGGTGGGGGGACGAAGACGGCGGTGGAAACGGCGCCGCTGACGATCACTCTGACCTCCATGAGCGCGGGGCGGCACGTCAAAGTCGGCAGCGACGTGACGCTGACCGCCTTTACCGCGCTGGCGCGGGGCCGCCGCGCGACCCTGACTCTGTTTTATCGGCGCGGGCGCGGGCGAAAGACCATGCTCTCGTTCGCCCAGGGCAGCCTGTGCAGCACGACCTGGACGCCCTCCGTTCCCGGACGGTATGAGTTCATGGCGACCGCGCTGGGCGACGCGCAGCAGGCCGCCGCTTCACGCCCCGTCCAGATCACCGTGGACAGGCCCGCCGCGCAGCCGTCGGCGCCTGCATTGGCGCGTAACGAGGCGGCGCAAGCGCCGCCTCCCCGGCCCGTGCGCCTGCCGCTCCGAACAGCGCCGCCAAGAGCGGCGGCCCAGGCCCCGCGCCCCGCTCCGGCTTTGACTTATTATGTCGCCGCCGCCTACTTTTCTTTTCCTCAGAGCGCGGTCGTTCTCGCCGACGCCCTCAAGCATCGCGGCTACCCGGCTGTGTCCGAGCGCATGGCCGATCCGCACGGGAAAACCGTGTATGTGGTCGTGACCGGCAGCTATCAGCGCCCCAGCGAGGCGCACAAGGTCGCTTTGTCCTTGCAGCGCAGCGGCTACCCCGCCTATTTCTTTGGGAGCCGGTGACAGGGGCGAAGGGGGAGGACACCATGAGCAGCGCCGTGACCCAAAAGGCAATTCACAGACGCGCGGGCGCGAAGGCATTCGCGCCCGGTTTCACCTTGATCGAGCTGCTCGTCGTGATCGCCATCATCGCGATTCTCGCCGCCCTCCTGTTTCCCGTCTTCCAGAAGGTGCGCGAGAACGCCCGCCGCGCCGCCTGCCAGTCCAACCTGAAACAGCTCACGCTGGCCTTCCTCCAATACACGCAGGACAACGACGAGCTTCTGCCCGGCGCGGCGGACGGGCCGACGGGCGCAAACGCCGGGGGCGGCTGGGTGCTGTACCATGTGTTCGGGGCCAGCCCGACTCCGGCCATTTTTGATGTGACCCAGGGCAGCCTGTACCCGTTTGTCCGCAGTTCGTCGGTGTACCTCTGCCCCGATGACAGCCAGGGCAGTCGTTCGGGCGACTCCTATGCGGTCAACGCCTGCGCCGAAAATCCCGCGGACGCCCCGCAGCCGCGACAGGGCAAATCGCTGGCGGCCTTCGACGCGCCCGCGTCCCTGATGCTGCTGGGCGAGGAAGACGCCGACTTCCGTGACCACACGACCGGGTCCACCAACGACGCCTACCTGAGCCTCTTTTTCGACGACGCCGTTTCCAGCCGCCATTCAGGCGGCTCCAACGTCTCGTTCGTGGACGGCCACGTCAAGTGATATCGGTTTCCGGCGGCGGCGGGCACCCCGTTTGCCCGGTCCGCCTCGGACGTCATCAGCGGCCTTCAAACGGGGGGCGCGCCGTTCATGCCCGCCGGAACCAAGGGCGGGGCTTGTCCGTGAAACAGTTTAGGCGGGTATGACTTGGGGAACTCAGTCCTTGTGAAATGCCGTTTCTCATGCTCCCTGGGGCGCTTCCTGTGCGCGGCCCTCGCGCTGGCTGCTTCGCCCCTATCCGCCGCGCCCCCCGCGCCGCGCGCCGCCGACCGGGCGGCCATTCAGGCCGCCTATGAGGGACTCAATGCCGCCTTCTGCCGGCACGACCTGCCCCGCTTCATGTCCTATTTCACCGACGATTACCTGGACATTGACGAGAAGGGCGCGCGGCTGAACAAGGAACAGACCCGCCGGGGGTATGGGGAACAGCTCGGCCAGATGAAGACCATCCAGAGCCGCTACGCCCTCCAAAGCCTGGCCGCGATGCCCGCCGGGGGCATGCTGGTGGAGATGAAGATGCACGCCAGCGGGGCGGGCGAAAAGCGCATCCTGTTCGCCAAGCTGCGCGGCGCCTTCACCGACGACCTCTGGGTGCGCGACCTGTGGGTCCCAACGCCGCAGGGCTGGCGCCTCCAGCGCCGGCAGACCCTCCAGGACGACCTCCGCATCCGCCCCCGATAGCCCCGCTTCAGGTCTTCGCGGCGACATGCAGGCAGCGCGGGCAGACCAGGCTGTTCGCGAAGCGGGGCAGCGCGCTCCGTTTTAGGGCCGCCAGCCGCCGCCTGCGGCCCTCGTAGGCCGCCAGGGCGAACAGGAAGTTGTAGACGAAAATCCCCCAGCCCCACACGAAAAACGACCAGGCATCGGCTTCCACGGCGGGAAATTCGCTGTTCCTGTCAATCTCGTACCCGGCCAGCGGCAGCATCACCGAGCGGCACTGCGGGCACTCCGTCCATTCGTGGCGCGCGTCGGCGTGTTCATCTTCCGGCAATATCGGATGCTTCATGCTTCCTGAGACACGGCGGCGTCAAGAAAGTTGCGCGCCCTTTCCCCGCTTGACACCCGCCCCACCGACATGCTACCATGCCGCATGGCCTTCCGCCTTTATGAAGTTTTCGAGGCCTTGATCCCCGCCCTGCTGCTCGGGCTGGCGCTCGCCTACGCCGTCTGGGCCTGGCGGCAGCGCCGACGGGACGCGCCCTACGACCTGCGCCGCCTGCATGATGCTCATTATGAAGGCTGGCTCACGCCTGGCGAGGAGCCGGACGAGGGGCTGGTCACGGACGAGAGCGGCCCCTACTGCTCCGCCTGCGACGAATCTTACCCCGCCGGCACGTCCGTGTGCCGCCACTGCCGGAGGCCCCTATAAAATATTTTCTGTAGCTGTGATTTGTCGGTAATTTTGTGGTACAATATGGGTGAGTAGCAACGAAAGTTGCACTCTTTCCAAGGCCCGCGACGTATGTGCGCGGGCTTTTGTGTTTGTATGACTGTACCCACGGAGGGTGAGATTGCCTCAGTGTACTTATCTTGTCTACCTGGATGAATTCGGACACATCGGCCCCTTTGTATCACGGACACATCCGAGCTATAACACGTTCCCTGTCTTCGGTTTTGGCGGCATCATCATACCTGCTGACCAAGTGCGTTCTTTTTCTTCCTGGTTTTTCAAGCTGAAATGTAACCTGCTTGCCTTTGAGATTAGCAGAGCTAATGTCCCCGCTCATAGCTGGGAGAAGAAAGGGGCCGCGTTATACACCACAGCGAATGTGCTCCATTATCCAGAACTCCGGCGGGCAACTTTCAGGCTTTTCAATCAGATAAATGCTCGCGGCGGGCATGTCTTTTATGTAGGCGTAGAGAAGTCCGCCAGCCCCGAGAACCACTCTCCCAATGCCCTGACTTTCTCCGTCTTGCGTGAGGCGATAAGACGGCTACATTCCTATTGCGTTCGGGATGTAGATGAAGACGCCGGATACCTGATCTTCCTGGACCGCCGCGATGAGCAGACGTACCGCGACACCCTTGTTACAGTGACACAGCAGGAGATGTACCGCAGAAATCCGCGCTGGACTCTTCTGGAAGCCCCAACACAGGTTGAAAGTCATCGTTACCAATTGATGCAAGCCGCCGACTGGATATGTGGCCTCCTGGGGCGCATCGAAACCTACCATGCGCGTCAGGATGAATACCCGGAACTGGATTGGACGGACAGGTATTTCACCGATCGTCTCAACCGCATAGCGATCCGAAGTGGAGTACGGAAGGCGTCCAACCTGCTCCTGCCGGGTCCTGGAACGCCGGACCCCACAGGGGTAGGGACGGAACCCGGCGCGGCTCCATGCGCGTAGGAGAGATGATTTTTCCGCACACAGAAAGAGACCGCACACAGAAAGAGACCGCACACAGAAAGAGACCGACTTTGATGCGTCACCTGCCCAAGATACTGACCGCCTTGATGTTCGCCTGTGCCCTGCCGCCCGCGCCTGCGGCCCCCCCCGCCCCCAATTCTGGGGGAGCCGGAATAGGAATTGGCCCCGCAGGCGCTACCCGCTCCTTTCTTACCCCCCCAGGATTGGGGGCGGGGGGGCTATATAGCCGCATCGTCTCCCAGACCTATGACAAGGCCCAGAAGACGACCGAAACGCATTTGGCGAACGGGCTGACCATCGTCTCCAAAGAGGTCCACGCCGCGCCCGTCGTCTATTTCAGCGTCTACTACAAGGTCGGGTCACGCAACGAGGTCAGCGGGCAGACCGGGCTGTCGCACATCCTCGAACACATGATGTTCAAGGGGACGAATGACCTGCCGCCCGGCGCGATCAACCACCTGTTCCAGACCAACGGCGGCCAGATCAACGCCTCGACCGGCCCGGACTTCACCGAGTACCACGAGCTGGTCGCCGCCGACCGGCTGGAGCTGGCCGCGCGCATCGAGGCCGACCGGATGGAGAACTCCCGGTTCGACCCGGCGGAACTCGCCCACGAGATGACCGTCGTCCGCTCCGAACTCGAAGGCGACGGCAACAGCCCCGGCTACGACCTGTACACCAACACCTTCCTGCCCGCCGCCTTCACCGCCCACCCGTACCACTGGCCCGTCATCGGCTGGCGGACGGACGTGGAGGCGGTCGCGGACCGCCGCGACATCATCTACGGCTACTACCGGCGCCACTATTTGCCCAACAACGCCGTCGTCGTCATGGTCGGCGACTTCGACACCAAAAAGGCCGTCGCCGTCTGCCAAAAATACTTCGGCGTTTACCCCGCCGGGACATTGGAAAAGCGCACGATCACGCCGGAGCCGCCCCAGCGTGGCGAGCGGCGCGTGGTCCTCAAGCGCCCCGGCACGACGCCGCAATTGTTGATCGGCTATCATGTCCCCGCGACCGGCGACCCGGACCACCTCGCCTTTGACGTCGTCTCACAGATTTTGTCCGGCGGGCGCAGCGCGCGGCTGTATCAGGGTTTGGTGGAAAAGGGCCTGGCCCAGTCGGCGGGGGCGGGCAACAGCGACCAGCGCGACCCGTACCTGTTCGAGCTGGACGCCACGCCCAGCGCCAATGTCGCCGCTCCGGTCGTCGAGAAGGCTTTGGAAGACGAAGTTGCCCGATTGCAGGCGACGCCGGTCTCCGCCGACGATCTGGCGCGCGCGGTGCGCCAGATCAGCGCCAATTTCGTCTACCAGAACGACAGTGTTTCGGCCCAGGCCGGGCAGATCGGCACCTACGCCGCCATCAACCAGCCCCGCTACCTGGACACCTATCTGGACAAAATCAAGCAGGTGACGCCCGCCGATGTCCAGCGCGTCGCCCGGCAGTACCTGACGGCGGACAACCGCACCGTCGCCGCGTTCGACCCGCAGCCGCTCCCGCCCGGCGCCGCTCCCCCGCCGCCGCCGGTCATGGACAACTTCGGGGCGGCCAAGCCCGTCACCGACCCGCGCCAGAAGGCCGTTCTTGCCGCCCTGGACAAGACCTTTAATGGGGCGACCACGGCCGCCAAGCCCGGCCAAACCGCCAAGCCGACCCGCATCGTCCTGCCCAACGGCCTGGTCGTGATCGTCCAGGAGAACCACGCCAACAAGACCGTCGCCCTGGACGGCCTGGTCCGCGCGGGCAGCCTGTACGACTCCGACGGCAAGTACGGTCTGGCCGGGATGACGGCGGCCATGCTCGGCCGGGGCGCGGGCGGCAAGACCGCCTTGCAGCTCGCGCTCACTCTGGAATCCGTGGGGGCCAATGTCGGCGTCGGCGCGAGCACCGAAGCCGCCGACATTGCGGGGACGAGCTTATCTCAGGACTTCCCCCTGCTGCTGACGACTCTGGCGGACGAGCTTCGCCGCCCGTCCTTCCCGACCGACCAATTGGAGCGCCTGCGCGCGCAGACGCTGTCGGGCATCGAGGAGGAGCGTCAGGACACGGGCGGCACGGGCGGCGCGGGCATCCAGGCCGAAATCGCCTTCGCCCAGGCCCTTTACCCGAAGGGGCACCCCTACTGGCTGCCCGCCCTGGACCAGAGCGCCGCATCGGCCAAAGCCGTCACGCGGGCTGACCTGGTGCAGTTCTACCGGACCTACTACCGCCCGGACACGACCCTGCTGGTGGTTGTCGGCGATGTCAACACCCAGGACGTCGTGCATCAGGTGCAGGCCGCTTTCGGCGACTGGGCAAAGCCGGCCGCGCCCGCCCCGGCCCTGACCATTCCCGATGTGCCCGCGCCCGTCAAGACGCCCGCGCCGCAGATCATCGTCCTGCCGGACGCGCCCCAGACCAGCCTGCTGTTCGGCTACAACGGCGGCCTGACACGCACCTCGCCGGACTTCTACGCCGCCCAGATCATGAACTATGTCGTCGGCGGCGACACCTTCGGCGCGCGGCTGGGCAAGACCATCCGCGACCAGAACGGCCTGGCCTACTCGGTCTACTCGTTCATTGACGCCCGCCACGGGTCCGGCCCGTTCCAGGTGTTCGTCGGCGCGAACCCCAAGAACGCCACGCGCGCCCTGTCCCTGCTGCGCCAGACCTTGTCCCAGGTGCGTCAGTACGGCATCACGCCCGACGAGGTCCGTCAGGCCAAGCTCTACCTGACCGGCGAGTACCCCCTGCGGCTCGAAACAAACGCCGGCGTGGCCGGCCAACTGGTGGTCGCCGAGGACTACGGCCTGGGCCTGGACTACATCCAGAAGCGCGCGGCGCTCTACAACGCCGTCACGCCCGCCCAGGTCAACGCCGCCACCCAGAAGTACCTGCGCCCCGACCAGGGCGTCCTGATCATCGCGGGCGCCGCCCCGCAGTAGATCGCCATAAAAAGCGGTCGCACAAATGGCCCGGAGGCGATGCCTCCGGGCCTCTTTTTGTGTCTACAACAGGACAACAAAAATGAATACAAAAACCTTGACTTTGTCGTGCATTTAATGTTATCATCGCTATATGCCATCTGAAACTTCCGAAGACCAAGAAGCGCTGCCGCAATACTCTACGGTTGAGGCCACCCGGTGTACGGGGTTCTCCACCCGTCAGCTTGGCTACTGGGCGCAGCAGGGCCTCGTCACCCCCGTTCAGCCCTCCCGTGGCCGTGGTTCGCACCGGAAGTACGCGCTCAACGACCTGGTGCAGTTACGCTTCATCCAACGCCTAAAACAGAAAGGCTGGTCTACTCAGAAAATCCGCGAAGCGATGGTTACGTTGCGCGTAGTCATGCGCGACCCCAACCCGCTAAAGAATGCGATCATCATTGAGGAGCCAGGCGTTTTTGTCGTCCTCTTCAAGACGCAGCAAGGGCGGCAGATGCTGGTGGAAGCGTTCAATGCCGGCGGTCAGCATGTGCTGGACATTGTCTTAGAAACCCTCAGGGAAGAAACGCGCCTTGAACTGGCGCAGCTAAAATAAGTCATGGCCCAACCCACAGAATTACATCCTTTATTACTGAAGACACGAGACAGCCTGAAGCAGATCGGCTATCAAGACGATCTGTTGCTGTCTGATTACGGCTTCAGCGACGTACTCGGAGAGCGCGACGGGTCACAGACTGTTCCACTGGCCGCCTTCGCCCAGGAGCCGACGTCTTATAAAACGGCTTGCTTCGGCGTTGCACTCACGACGAGCGACGACCCGCGCGAGGTCGAATACTGCCGCGCGCTGGGTGCGCCGATGGTTTTTGCGCTGCGCCCGGACACGAATACCTGCCGTCTCTGGAAGATGATGGCGCGCGGGGTGCCTGAACTGCGCGCGGAATTTTCTTCCGACAGTCTTTGGCATGAGATCACCAGCCGACAGGAGCAGTGGCGACCTAGCGAGGTATTGCGGGCCAAGAATATTGCCTTCCCCAACGTCTCGCCGCAGCTTGATTTCTATGACATCGGCTTGGTTGCTGCAATCGAAGCCGATGTTCACCGGAAACTAAACGAGCTTCTGAGTACCGTCGTCGCTCAATCCCGTGAGATTTACCGGGAAAGGCACGGGCAGGAGCCGGACGGCCAGACCTATCGGGCGCTGTTTCAGATTATTTTCCGCTTTATGGCGGCCAAACTGCTAGGGGATCGAAAGCACGAAGGTGACTGGCTTAATCCAGATGCTTCCGTAGTACTTCAAGCGGTCAACATGTTCTACAACGATTCGACTGCCGCGTTGCCAGTGTTAGAGGCTCCCATACGGAACCGCGCTTGGGACACGATCCGAACGGCGATTCACTTCCAGAACCTTTCCGTGGAAGCTCTGGCCTACGTCTACGAAAACACCTTTGTAGATGTCACGACGCGCCGCACGCTTGGCACTCACGCGACGCCGTATAAAATCGCAGAATACATGGTTCGCGCCCTCCCCATTAAGGACCTTCCCCAAGATGAGCGCACTGTCTTCGAGCCATTCTGTGGGGCCGCCCCGTTTCTGATTGCAGCCCTGGGGCGCTTGCGCGAGCTGCTGCCGGATGGGATGAACGCGGCAGAACGCCACGACTACTTCGTGCGGATGCTGGCGGGAATGGAGATGGACCCGTTCGCTCGTGAGGTTGCTTTCCACTCGCTCATTTTGGCGGATTATCCCAATTCTAACGGATGGAAGATTTCCGACGAGGACGTTTTTGCCTCACTCACGTTGACACAGAATCTTACGCAGGCAAACATTGTGCTTTGCAACCCACCTTATATTGCTTTTGATATGCAGGAGAGGCAAAGCTACTCTCCCTCTGCCGCGAATAAGGCTGTTGAATCGCTATTGCGTGTGCTCCAGCATCCACCGAAGATGCTGGGTTTCGTGTTACCGCTTGCCTATCAAAATGGGCGGAGCTACCGCGACGTCAGAAAGCGCATCAGTTCTCTTTATGGGAACGTGGATGTTGTAAAACTACCAGATAATGTTTTTCAGCATTCTAGTGTTGAAACGGTGCTACTGCTGGCTTATGGGAATGCTCAAGACACGCCTCGTCATCGCTTCGCAACGCTTTCAGGATCAAGTTATAAAGACTTCAAGCACGCTCGAACTATCCGCTGGGGGGAAGAGCCTCTTAAACAAGTTTGGGAGGAGCTTAAAGGTATTAGTGAACTCTCCTCTGCGGCAGAAGTTCATCGTGGTATACGATACGCGAAAGGATTTAGCAATAGCGATCCAAAGTTTGTATCAGATACCGAAAAAGATGGTTTCGTTCCTGGCCTTTCACGAACGGAGGAGGATTTTAGTCCGTACAGCGTTGGGCAAGTACAATACTTGACAACAGAAGCTGAAGTCGAAGTAGGGGCTGACTGGACTTGGAACCTGCCCAAAGTGATCGTCTCTGCGGCTCGAAGGAGCAGAGGTCAGTGGGTAACGGTTGCGGCAATGGATTATGACGAACTCGTATGCACACAGAACTTCCACTGCATATGGCCGGGATCTGCCGATCTCCCACTAGAAGTTCTTGCCGCAATCATCAACGGGCCTGTCGCGAATGCCTGGATATCTCAGCAGGCAGGCAAACGTCACAGCCAAGTGCGTTTCTATGCTACTATTCCATTGCCTGCTCTCTTACCGACGGCGACAGAGCTTATTACCCGCTATGTGGACCGCTATGTGGACCGTTATGTCCGCTTCCAGGCAACAGCGGAGGCGATGAACCTTTTCCTAAAGATTGATGCTGCCGTGCTAGACGCTTATGGACTATCGAAAGAAGCTGAAGGCGAACTACTAGCATGGTTCGACGGCGCACGGCGCCCCGGCGTCCCAGGCTTCACAAGATATGGCTCGGAGTTTGAACAGGCACGGGCGGAGTACCGGCACGAACTAGCGCATTTTCAGCAGGTGGAGCGCTATCAAGCCCTAGTGGATAAAACCTTCCTGGACGGCCTCACGCCGCAGGAGGCACAGGAAAAGGACCGCCTCAGCCGTGCCATTGACGAAGACAACGCGCCCTTTTATGAGAACGTCTTGCAAGAGTTGAGCCACGGACGCTGAGAGGGCTGCATAAAGAATGGCCCGCTTCGTCCGCACGCATCCTGCGCCACAAGTAAAAGGGCCTCCCTATGGGTACAGCAAGTTCCGGCAGCATGTCCGGCAGGATTTTGGCCGATGTTGTGCCTACTGCCTGATAGATGAACTATGGGCGGGCGGTGAAGAAAACTTCGAGCTAGATCATTTCCGGCCCAAGCAGAAGTTTCGCGCTCTGCGAGACAATTTCCATAACTTGTACTGGTCATGTCGTGTCTGCAACAAAAACAAATGGGATCATTGGCCGTCACAGGAGTTGCAAGAGAGAGGCTTTGGTTATGTAGACTTTTGCCAAGATGAGTTCCAACACCACTTCCATCTCACACCCGCAGGCTTTTGGGTCCCGCTAACATTGCCCGCGAAATACACTGAGCAGATCATCAAGCTGAACCGACCGCACCTTGTTGAACTGCGGGTTCGGGTAGGCTGGCAACCGCGATAACAAAGCGACCCGAAGGTGATGCCTCCGGGCCGTTTTCTTGTCAATCCCGCAGCCCTGTCAGGCCCGTCGCCCGGTCGCCGGTCGTGTCCGCCGTGGATGTCGGCTGGGCCGTGTCGTCCGCCGTCAGGCCGCCGCCCGCCGCAGCAATGTTATCGCCCGACGCGGCGATGTCGTTCATGTCGCTGCCGGGCGGCATCTCCGGCACCGAGTCCCCCACGGTCACGCCGCCGCCGGGAAGGTCCTCCGTCTCGCCCAGGCCCGGCAAATCGGCGTCCTTCACAATGTCTCCCTCTGCCATAGCTTTTTCCTCCTCGCGTACTGTTTGCAGAGTACCGCCCCCAGGCCGGGCGTCAAACCCGCGCGGGTAGCGACCGCCCGGAACGGGTATACCGGATTAACCCCCTGCCCCCAATTCTGGGGGGTAAGAGGAAGAAAGAGGCGGAGAAGAACTGGCGTGTTCTTCTCCGGGTTCTTTCCGGTCTTCTTTTCCGGTCCCCCCAGAATTGGGCCAGAATTGGGGGCGAGGGGGCGATCCCATTTTCTTCCAAAGGAGGCCGCACTGATGGTAGACAGCCGCACGAACCCGATGAACCCGGACCAGACCGGGGATGACACCGTGGATGCCGAGATACGCGGGGAGCAGGCGTCGCTCAAGATGGACGAGGGCGGGACGCCGCCCCTGCCCGGCTCGCTTGACGTAATGGACCCGGACACGGCCCCCACCGAGGACCACCGGAGCGACCCCGAACTCGACACCGACCCCGGCCAGGCGCCCGGCAGCCGCGACCCGGACGCGGCGAACAGCCTGGAAAATGACGGCCGCCCCGAAAGCCGGCGCGGCGACACGCCCTACGACGCGCAGGGGACGACGGGGTCGGAGGGGGACTGAGGCCCTTGCCGGGCGTGACACCGCCGCTGCCCCCGGCGGACGGCGGCGGCTCCGGCCTAGCCGTCCCCCCGGCGCAAGGCCGCTGCGGAGGCGGCGTCGGCCGGAAAGAAGGACTCCAGCGCAGTCTCCGACAGGGTCACATCCCTGGGCGTCCCAAAAACCGTGGTTGTGCTGAACAGGGTCAGGGCGCCGAGTTTCGTCACGATCCGCAGGGGCACAACGACTCCCCCGTATTCCTCTCCTCCCTCTTCCTCCCACGCCGAGGGGCCGGTCCCGGCCTGTTCCGGCGCCGGGTAGCCGCTGATCTCATGCAGGAGTTCCTCAAGAAAAGGATCCGCCGTCGCGGTGATCTGCTGCCGCAGGCGGGCCAGCAGGTGCGACCGCCACTCCGGGAAGTTGGTGATGCGCCGCGCGAGTCCGTCCGGGTGCAGGCTCAGGCGCAGGACGTTCACCGGGGGCCGCAGCAGCGCCGGGTCCGCCCCTTCCAGCAGGAGGGGAACGGCCCGGTTGGACGCCACGAGCGTCCAGTGGCGGTCAAGGGCGAGGGCCGGGTACGGCTCGTGTCCCGCCAGCACCAGGTCCACAGCCCGGCGCGCGGCCTCCAGGGCCGGGTCCGCCAGGAACCTCTCCGGGAACACCGGCGCGTACCCGGCCGCAGTCAACAGGGCGTTGCGCTCGCGCAGGGGGATGTCAAGCCGCTCGGCGAGGCGCAGGACCATGCCTCGGCTCGGCTGCGCGCGTCCCGTTTCCAGGAAGCTGAGGTGCCTCGGCGAGATGTCGGCCTCAAAGGCGAGGTCGAGTTGGCTCCATCTTCTCCGCCGTCGCCATTCGCGCAGGAGCGTTCCCGCGCCGTGTGTGGGTTGTCTCATGCGGCCATGATAGCACAAGTCGCGCCGCCGCGCCATTACCTCTGAGGTAATTGCACGGCGTCACGGGCTGCGGTATGATGGGGCACGGACACAAAGGAGACCGAGATGAACCCACCCACTGACAACACACCCACTGCGCTGATTGACCGCTACATCGCCGCGTGGAACGAGACCGACGGCCCTCGCCGCCGCGCCCTCATCGAGCAGACCTGGACGGAGGATGCGGCCTATATAGACCCGATGATGCGGGGCGAGGGCCGCCCCGGCATTGATGCCATGATCCAGAGCGTCCAGGCGCAGTTCCCCGGCCATCGGTTCCGCCGGACCGGCGCGGTGGACGCCCACAACGGCTACGTCCGCTTCGCCTGGGAATTGGGACCCGAAGGCGCGGCGGCGATGGCGGGCGGCGCCGACTTCGGCGAGATCGTGGACGGCCGCCTGCACGCGGTCACCGGCTTCCTGGACTTCGCCCCGGTCGCGGCGGCTCAGTAGCCCACCAGAGGCCGGGGCCTCACCGCCCCGGCCTCGCTTGACACTTCGGAGGAGACTTCCATGCCTTTCCTGGAGACCAATGAAACGCGGCTGCACTATCAGGACTGGGGGGCGGGCCGGCCCGTCGTCTTCGTCCACGGCTGGGCCGTCGGCGGCGGCTGCTGGGAATACCAGGCGCTGCCCCTGGCCGACCGGGGCCTGCGCTGCATCACCTACGACGGGCGCGGCTGCGGACGGTCGGACGATCCCGGCCGGGGCTACGACTATGACACGCTTTCGGGCGACCTCGCCGCGCTGATCGCGCACCTTGATCTGCGCGACGCTGCCCTCGTCGGCCACTCGATGGGCTGCGGCGTAATCGCCCGCTATCTGTCGCGCCACGGCGCGGGGCGTGTCGCCCGCGTCGCGCTGGCCGCCACGACCACGCCTTTCCTGAAAGAGACGGACGACAACCCGGACGGGCTGGACGTGAGCGTCTTCGAGGGCCTCGTCGCGCGGGTGAGGCGGGACCGCGCGCGCTACGTCGCCGACATCGCCCCCGGCTTCTTCGGCGTAGGCCTGCCGGGGTGCTCCGCGTCGCCGGAGATGATGCAGTGGGGGATCGCCCTCGCCATGCAGGCCTCCCCGAAGGCCAGTGTCGAGATGCTCCGCACGAACTTCTCCACCGACCAGCGGGCCGACATGGGCGCCGTCACCGTTCCGACGCTCGTGCTCCACGGCGACAGGGACCAAAGCTGCCCGCTGGGCCTGACGGGGCGCGAAACGGCGCGGCTGATCCCCGGCAGCCGGCTCGTGGTTTACGAGGGGGCGCCGCACGGCCTGTTCCTGACCCACACGGACCGCTTCAACAGCGATCTTCTGGCCTTCATCGGGGCTGAAGCGACTTAGCCGCCGGATGGCAGGAGACACAGAGCCTGCTCCAACCTGCGGACACCCTCGATGATCTCCGCGGGCGGAACCGCCGCGTAGCCGAGGAGCAGGCCCTTCTGGCCCGGTGCGCCCCGGTACTGGCGCGAGAGGGCCAGCACGCGCACGCCATGCTCTCGGGCGCAGCGGGCCACGGCCTGGTCGTCCGCGCCGGGCGGCAGCCGGCCCAGCAGGTGCATCCCGCTTTCCGCTGGCGCGACCTCCATCCGTCCCGCGAGGCCGCGCCGCGCCGCCTCGACCAGCGCCGCCTGCCGCTCGGCGTAGAGCGCCCGCATGCGGCGGATGTGCCGCTCGAAGTGGCCCGCCTGGATGAACTCCGTGACCAGCAGCTGCTCCAGCAGCGGCGAGTACATATCGGCGAAGAGCCGCGCCGTCGTGAACGCCTCCACCAGCGCGGGCGGCACGACCAGATAGCCCAGCCGCAGGCCGGGGAACAGCACCTTGCTGAAGGTCCCCGTATAAAGCACACGCCCCGCCGTGTCCAGTCCCTGGAGCGCCGCCAGCGGCCTGCTGGCATAGCGATACTCGCTGTCGTAATCGTCCTCGACCACCCAGGCCCCCGCCAGGCGCGCCCATTCCAGCAGGGCGAGACGCCGGGGCAAACTCAAGGTCACTCCCAGCGGCATCTGGTGCGACGGCGTGACAAAGGCCATCCGGGCGGCGGGGCACTGCGTCCGCCCCGCCGCCACGTCCAGGCCCTCCCCGTCCACGGGCACCGGGATCAACTGCGCCCCCGCCCCCAGCAGCGCCCCCTGGGCGCCGAAATAGCCCGGCTCCTCCACCCACACGGGGTCACCGGGGTCCAGCAGCACATGCGCGATGAGCGAGAGCGCCTGCTGGGACCCGTTCACGATGATCACCTGGTCCGCCGCGCATCGGACCCCGCGCGGCGGCCAGATAGGCGGCGATGGCCTCGCGCAGCGGGCCGTGTCCGGCGGGATGGTCGCAGGAGAGCGTGTCATCTTGGAGGCCGCGCCCCAGCCGCGCCACTATCCGCCCCCAGAGCGCGCTCGGGAATGCGTCAAGCGCGGGCACCCCGATTATGAAAGCCCGTCCTCCGGCCTTCGGGGGGAACCACTCGGCCAGAGCGATGGGCACAGCCTCCTGCTGCCGCCGGAAGCGATCCGAGAGGCGCGGCGTTTCCCCGTCGGACGTCGGCGGATCGGGGGCATCGGCGGAGGCCGCCGTCTGGAGAAGCTCCTCGGGCAGCGTGTGCGCGACGAAAGTGCCTGCGCCGATCCGGCCCTCGACGTAGCCCTCTGCGTAGAGCTGGAGGAAGGCGTCCAGAACCGTCCGGCGCGCGACGCCCAGTTCGCCGGCCAGCCGGCGCGTCGAGGGGAGGCGCTCGCCGGGGCGGAGGCGCTCGGTCAGGATGGCCGCGCGCGTCTCCTCATAGAGCTGGCGGTGCAGGGGCGTCGGGCGGGCGCGGTCCAGGTGCAGGAGCGCGAAAAGCGGGTCCGCAGGGCGTTTCGTCATGATCCATTTCCTGAAAAAGTGGTCTCGTCATTATGGCACGGATTGGCACTGTTATCAAACCAGTTCCAGGAGTAAAATAGAGCCATTGGATTAACAAAGGAGCCGACATGGAAAACAACACGCACGCGCCTCGCCTCGATATGCAGGCGGCGACCCCGAAGGTGTACGCCGCGATGGCGGGTTTTCAGAAGGCGACTCAGGAGAGCGATCTCGACGCGGGACTGCGCGAACTCATCGTAGTGCGCGCCTCGCAGATCAACGGGTGCGCCTTCTGCCTGGACATGCACATCCGCGAGGCGCGCAGTCTCGGCATTCCCGACCACCGGCTGCACCTGCTGTGCGTGTGGCGGGAAGCGCCCGGCTTCTCCGAAGCGGAGCGGGCGGCGCTGGAGCTGACCGAGGCGGTCACGCGCATCGCGGACGGGGGAGTCCCCGACGCCCTTTACGAAAAGGTGCGGCGTCACTATTCGGAGGAGCAGTATGTCGGCCTCCTCACGACCATCAACGCGATCAACGCCTGGAACCGCTTCATGATCGCCCTGGGGGCGGTCCCGCCTCAGCGCTGAGGCGGTCCTTCCGGGAAAGGGGAATACATCATGCCAAGTCATGCGCGCGTGCAGGAATTGATCTCTTACGTCGAGCAGGGGCGATTTCTGGACGCCCTGCGCGAGTTCTACCACGAAGAAGCCGCGATGCAGGAGAACAGCGAGGCGCCCCGGCTCGGCCTGACCGCCTGCCTGGACCAAGAGGCGCGATTCCTGGAGGCGGTGCAGACGTTCCATGAGATCCGCGCGTCGTCATTCGTGGTGGACGGCGACCGGGCCGCCATCCACTGGGTCTTCGACCTGACCATGAAAAACGGCGCTCAGGTGCGTCGGGAGGAAATCGCTTACCAGCGGTGGGAAGACCGGAAGATTCTCTGTGAACGTTTCTTCTACGACGCGGCCACGCCTCCGCCGTCCGACGTTCGCGTCGCGTCTTTCCCGGAGCCGGGGTGGGCGGCCATAGGGATCGCCTGTGTCGTCGTCGGCGACCGTGGGCAGATTACCTTGCCGGCGGCTCTGTTTCGGCAGCACACCCTGAAACCCGGCGACCGTCTCCTGGTCACGGATGCCCCGCTGGGTCTGGGAGTCTTGGTCAGCGAGACCCTCGCATCGGGGCGATGAAACGCGGGAGGGGTCCCAATGTCTCTCAGAGGGGTCCCAATGTCTCTCAGAGGGGCGGGGCCTCTCACCCCCATGGGAAGGGCGGGGCGGGGATCGAGTGGTCGGGCGAGATATGGTGCGAGACCGCGTTCAGCAGCACGAAAAAGACCGCAATGCCGAACTCGCCCAGCACCAGGCCCAGAAAGAACGGGCGGGCCTGGCCGTAGACCTTCATGCCGCCGTAGCGCAGGATGAGGGACTTGAACATCCAGGCCAGCAGGCAGGGGAACCAGAACTGGATCGTGCTCCACGACCCGGACAGCGCGTACCCCAGCGGGTGCAGCGGCCACCAGAAAAAGGCCGTCCGCATGACCGTCAGAAAGACGGTCACCAAGACGCCCACGCCGAAGAAGGTCGGCATCTGCCACGACGCGCCGTTGGGCAGCAGGGCGTTCCCCTTGAAATACTGCCCGTAGTCGGTCAAGGTCAGGCCGGGGCTGCCCTGCTCCATCCACGAATCCATGTGCCCGTTCGCGCCCAGGTGGTAGGGCAGGTAGATGTTCAGCGGGACGGCGACGGCGAAGGAGATCACCACGCCCAGGACCAGTGCGCCCGCGAAGGCGCGGCGGCGGACGCGCGTCCCGTCCGAAATCCGGGACGCATCCAGCATCCCCGTCAGCAGCAGCCCGCGCTGGTCGCGCAGGAACAGGTTGTCGAAAAAGGCCAGCATCGTCAGGTTGGAGCCGCCCAGCGCGTGGACCGGGGCCACCATCCGGTACAGGTCAATGGGCCGGAACGTCGTTTCGGTCATCAGCATCCCCGCCTCGGCGGTCGAGCGCGCCATGACCAGGGCGACCACGAAGATGCAGACGACCAGCTCGAACAGGGCCAGCCAGAGCGACATGCCGTTGACGCAGAGCCACCCCGCCGAGGCTAAAATGCTGCCCCCTAGCCCCCAGACGGCCACCCGGTACGGCAGCAGCTCATCGGCGTCATCGGCTTTTTCTCGTCCCAGAGCCGCCGCCCAGACCCGCCGCAGGTGCGGGCGGGCGACCCAGAAAAAATACCCAGTCAGGACAAGATAGGCCCCGATGGTCTGATAGCCGACAAAGAGCGGCGGTGGATACGCAGGCATCCCCGGCATCGGCTGGTTGAGCGAGATCATGATGACCTGCTCAATGCGTGACAGGAGGAAAAAGAACCAGATCGAGAACAGCACATCGGCAGGCAGCAGGAAGAAAAAGCCGATGGCGGCGAAGGAGATAATAAAATAGACTAAGCCCGCGGCCTGGTTCCAGGGCGGGGTCGTCACATAGTCGCTCAGGTTCCACTGGACGGTGACATCGGGGACGGACGGCTGGATCTGGTGCAGCCACTTGACCGTGTAGACCGCCACCGGCAGCAGCGCGCCGAGCCACATCACCCGGTTGCGGAAGAACGCGGGCCGGTCCTGGTCGCCCGCGATCTCCAGCGGCAATTGGGCCAGCGGGAAGGACAGCTTTTCCGAGTCCACCCACTGCCGGCGCAGGATGGCCGTCAGACACAAAAAGGCGAACAGGACCAGCAGCGACAGCAGGCCCCAGTTCAGGATAGGGACCAGCCACAATCCCCACGGCAAGGCCTCGCCCGGATGCAGCTTCTTGTAGTAGCCGTCGGTCACGGGCTGCGCCCCGCCGTCGCCCGTGTCATACGGAACCAGTCCGGGGTGGAGGAACCTGTCGTACAGGCTGTGCCAGCCGTTCGTGTTGTTGGCGGCATAGTGGGGATAGACTAAGGCCGGGACCATCTTTTCCGCCAGGCCGTGCGACGACGTGAGCGCCGCCACCAGGCACATGCAGTAGATGACCAGCAGGTCCGACGAGGTCAGGTCCCAGCGCCGGGCGAGTCGCGCCACCCCCCGGCTCAGGGCGACCACCAGCAGCAGCAGGCCCAGGGCGGCGGGCGGGAACTGCAAGTACCCGATCTTGATGGTCTGGAGCACCATTTCGGCCCAGGTCACCAGGAACGCCGTCGCCGCCGCGCCCAGCGCCCCGACCAGCAGCGCCCGCCCGCGCGGCCCGCCCTTCGGGGCCGCCTCGCGCCGGGGCGCTCCTCCCGCCGCCCCCTCGATCACTTCCGTTTCCGCTCGCGCCATGTGTCCGCCTTTGCTTCTTAGGGTCTGCTGTTACGCAAGAAGACCGTGAGGAGTACCGTAGGGAGTACCGTGGGATTGAATTGCCGTGGGATTGAATTGCCGTGGGATTGAATTAGCGTGGGATTGAATTGCCGTGGGATTGAAATCCTACGCTGTGGGGCGTGGACGCCTATTGTCCACCTGCGTGGACAAGGATAAAACGGCATAGCAGAGGCAGGCCATTCTGTCCCCGCGTTTGCGTCTCCCCGCTGTTCTGTCTCCCCGCAGGGGGAGGCTTTATTGGGGTGAGACTGGGCGCTTCGCCCCACAGCGTAGGATTTCAATCCCACGGCAATTCAATCCCACGCTAATTCAATCCCACGGCAATTCAATCCCACGGCCTGCCCACTCTGTGGCACTTCCTGGCTGCGTAACACCCGTTAGGATATTATAACACAACTAGAACACAACCGTTGCGCTGAAACCATCCGCCCGAACTCCCAGGCGAGAAAGTTCAGGTTCCCCGGCGGGCAGGGGCGGGAGACGGCCCGTAGACTTTGAACTCGTACAGCGAGTAGCCCCACTCGCTGGCCCGCGCTGTTCCGTACAGCCGCACATACCGTCCGCGCCCGCTCAGGCCGGTCAGGTCCTCGACGCCCCCGTGTCCCTGGGTGGTCTGATAGATGTCCGTCCACTGCACGCCATCGTCGGAGACCTGAATTTGGTAACTCTTGGCGTAGGCCGCCTCCCAAGTCAGTTGGACGCGGCGGATCGCCACGCTCCTGCCCAGGTCTATGGCGATCCATTGCGGGTCGCGGCCCCAGGCGGAAGACCAGCGGGTGGATGCCTCGCCGTCTACCGCCGCCTCCGGCCCCGCCCCGCCGGGTTCCGTCGAGGACACCGTGGCGGGCCGTTCCAGCGCCAGGTCGCTGTGGTCCACGACCGGGTGGAACTTGGGGGCGTTGTTCCAGCACTCCACCGCCAGCCGGGGCGTCCCCGGCCCGGCGTCCGCGCGGGCGAACCGAAGCGTGACGCGCTTGGTTTCCCCCGGAACCAGCGAAAAGCCGCCGTCGCTGACGAACGCCGGCAGGATCGTCTCGCCCGTCCGGCCCCGGACGGCCTTCACCCCGATGGCAAAGGCCACGGTGCGCGACCCAGCGGGGTTGGTGATGTCAACCTGGAGTGTGTCGGTCCCGTGCGCGCGCGTCAGATGGGACGAGACCGCCAGCCGCACCCGCGCCAGGTCGTTCAGGGCCGCATAATGCTGGTACTTCGTCCCGCGCCAGTAGAAGTTCTCCGAGACGACCGCCCCGGCCCTGTCCGTCAAGCGCAGCTTGAGGAAGTGGGCCGCCGACAGGCCGGCGGGGAAGTGCAGCGTGAAGCCGTCCGCGACCGCGCCGGGGCGGGACGAGACGTGCGCGGCGGCATGAAGGCGGAGCGAACCGTCCATGTTGTAGACCCATGCCTGGGCGCGCAGGGCCGGGTACGCGCGCAGGCTGGTGTTGACCACCCGCACCCGGTCGTCGTTCGCGTTCCAGTAGATGTGAACCGGCTCACAGGCCGCCCGCGCGCCCCAGTAGGCGCCGGTCAGGTCGTAATAGTAGTCGTAGGTCTGCCAGACAAAAGATGGGTAGGCGGACTGGCTCATCCAGATCAGGACCCCGGAGGCCCCCGTGTTGATGTGGTCGAGCCAGCCCTCGTAGATCGCCTTCATGGTCTCCTGGTTCAGCAATTGGGCCTTGCGGCAGAAGTCTTGGACGCTCCCCGCCGCCCCGTACCGGGCGTCAATGTCGCCGGTGTAGCCGTCCGGCCCGGCGTTCCCCGCCGACGGGCCGAGGAAGTGTCGGTCCCACAGGGCGTCGCGCGGCCACCAGTCGGCGCGCGGCATGAACTTTTGGAGGCTGTCGAACGACGTGACCGTCGCCGTGCCGACCTCGCTCCGCATCCCGTAGTCGCCCCCGTTCCCCCAGGTGGGCACGGCCTGGAAGTACCGTTTCAGGCCCAGATCGTTCCACGGCCCGCTGCCGCTGAGGTCGCCCGCGTGGGAGTTGGGCTGGTAGCGCCGGTCATCGGCATCGTAGGCGCGGATGTCCGCCCGCAGCCAGTCGTTGAGCGGAGGGGCAGGCTCCCCCTCATTGTCTCCGCACCAAAGCGCGACACAGGCGTGGCTGCGGACCTGCTTGATTTTCTCAATCGCGTTGGCCCGGAAAATGTGGACGTCGGACGGCAGCCCGCCGCCGGAGTTGAGCCAGAACTCGTCCCAGACCATCATGCCATGCCGGTCGCAGGCGTCATAGAACGCCTCGTCAGCGGTCATGCCCATCCAGTTGCGGATCATGTTGAAGTGCATTTCCTGGTGGAAACGGAGCTTCGTGTCATAGTCCTTGCCGTGGCAGCGCAGCATAAACTCCGCCATCCCCCAGTTCCCGCCCTTGGGGAAGATGCGGACGCCGTTGACGTGGAAGTGCAGGATGCCGCCGTCCGTGTCGTAGGTGTACTTGCGGATGCCGAACCGAACGGTTTTGGCGTCAGACACCGCCCCGCCGACCCGGAAGGCCAGGCGGCAGGAGTAGAGATTGGGAGCGCCATACCCGTTGGGCCACCACAAGCGCGGGGTGTGGACCCGGAGCGCGGGAGTCGTCCCCCTGTCCAGCGTCACGGCCCGCGTCTCGCCCGCGCCCAGCGTCACCGCCTGCGAGAACGCGATGCCACCGGGGGCGATCATCCCCGTCAGCACGCCCCGGACGGGCGCGTCGGAAGAATTGGTCAGACCGACCTGCACGGAAAGGTCCGCCTGGGCGCGGGCCGGCGTCAGGGCCTCGGTCCGCACCCACGGGTCCGCCAGCGAGACCTCGCCGGTGCGGCTCAGGAACACGTCCTTGTAGATGCCCATGTTCAGGCCGGGGACGCGCGGCATCCAGTCCCAGCCCAGGCTGCAAATGAACGACGGGCTGGAAGCGTTCCCCGCCCCGATGGGGATGTGATCGAGTACGGCCAGCCCGTTCCGGCCCCCCGCGTGGACCAGGCCGGTGACATCAAAGCGCCCGCGCTGGACAAACCCGCGCATCCCCCCGACGCGCGTGCCGTTGACAAACACGTCCGCATCCCGGTTGACGCCGTCGAAGTTGAGCCAGAGCTTCCCGCCGCGCGCCGGGGCGGTGAACTCGGTCCGATACCAGAAATCGCGGTCGTATTTCGCCTTATCCACATGGGAAATGTTGTCCCCATAAGTCGGCTCTTTTTCCAGGCCCGCGTTGACATAGGAACCGAAGACGGTCCCCGGCACCTGCGCGCGCACCCAGGCGTCGGCGCGGTATCCGGGCGTCGAGATATGTTCGCCTGACCCCGCGACTTCTGCGACCGGCGCGACCTCCCAGCCGCCCCCGCTGAGGGGGACGACGGCGCCCCCCGCCGCCTGGGCGGAGGCGGGATGGGCGGAGGCGGGATGGACGGAGGCGGCCAGGAGCAGCGCGGCCAGGAGCGGTCCGAGGAGCAGTGTTTTCGCGGTGCTGTAGATCATAGGGTTATCAGGTGTCCGGTTCCCGGACTCAATTCCGGGGACGCCTGCCTCACATCAGTTACTGATGTGAGGCAGGCGGGGAGTTCCGTGGGGCCGCAGGGCCGCAGAGTCCGTGGGGCAGAAGCCGTGGGATTAAAATCCTCGGCTGTAGGGCGCGGACGCCTAATCCCCACCTGCGTGGGGACAAGATACTTCGGCCTATCGGCATCGGCTCCTTTATCGGCTTCTTTGTGCCCGCGCAGGCGGTCACTGGGCGTCCGCGCCCCACAGCCGAGGATTTTAATCCCACGGCTTCTTCTGCGCCACGGCTTCTGCGCCACGGCTTCTGCGCCACGGCTTCTGCGCCACGGACGCTGCGGCCCTGTGTAACACCAGTGAACCACTGTGAGCCATGCGGATGTTTCTCTAGGGGCGCGCGGTCACGGCTTCAGGTGGCGGGTGAGCCACTCGACCGCTATCGCGCCGTAGGTCTGCCGGTCACCGGGATTCAGGAACCCGTGCCCCTGTTTGTAGATCACCGCCAGCGTTGTTTCGACGCCCGCCGCGCACAGGGCGTCGGCCATGAGGCCGCGCGGGGGGCGGGGGCCGCGCGGGGGGCGGGGGCCGCCGGGTCGGCAAAGGCCGGCGGGACGCCCGTGGCCGCCAGGCTCAAGAAACCCAGCGCGGTGATGATGGAAGGTGCGGAATGTTTTTGCATGGGGTCCTTTGTGGCAACTGTGGCAAATCCGTTGCGATGGCTCATTTTACCTGATAGGGCGCGGAAACGTGCCTTGCCCGGCCCCGTTTCGGGTAGAATGACGGCATGATCCTGTTGCTGCTGCTCTTCAGTGAGAGATGACGACGATTTTCATGCCCGTCAGTCCCCTGCACCTGGGTCTCCTTTTTGCCGCCGCGTTCGCTGGCGGGGCGATCAACTCCGTGGCGGGCGGCGGGACGCTGCTGACGTTCCCAGCCCTGCTGTCCGTCTTGGGGGGTGTGCCCAACGGCCCGATCATCGCCAATGGGACCAGCACGGTCGCCCTCGTGCCCGGCTCCCTCAGCGCCTTTTGGGGCTACCGGGGGGAGATGGGCGGCGCGCGGCGCGACTTGTGGACGATGGCGCTGCCCAGCCTGCTCGGCGGGGCGCTGGGGGCCTACCTCGCCACGCACATCGCGTCCGACGTGTTCAAGCGTCTGGTCCCCTGGCTGATCTTCACGGCCACCTTCTTGTTTTTGATCCAGGACTGGGTGCGGCGGCGCATCGGCGGGAAAGCCCCCCCGGCCCCCAATTCTGAGGGGGTTTGGCCCCCTGCCCCCAATGATGGGCGGACAAGAGAGGGCGGGGGGACCCCGCCCCTACAGCCGGGACCCGTAGGGGTCGGGTCCCCCGACCCTCTTTCTTTTCCGGCTCCCCCAGGATTGGGGGCGGGGGGGCGATCTTCAGGGCTGCCCCTGGGCGCGATGCTGTTCCAGTTCCTTGTCGCCGTCTATGGGGGCTTCTTCGGGGCGGGCATCGGCATCCTCATGCTGGCCGCGCTGGGCTTCCTGGGCCAGACCAACATCCACCGCATGAACGGCCTGAAGAACTTCGCCGCCGTCTGCATCAACGGGGTGGGGGCGCTCACCTTCATCCTGTACCGCCGGGTGAACTGGCCGCTGGCGGCCTTGATGGCCGTCGCCGCCGTGCTGGGCGGCTCGGTCGGCGCGGGCGCGGCCCGACGCATCGGCCAGGCCAACGTCCGCCGCATCGTTATCGCCATCGGCCTGGGCTTCGGCGTCTACACGCTGCTGGGCCAGCTCCATCTGAAACTGTGACAGAGGTGTGACACAAGAGGCTTGTTGGCCCGACTCCCCGCCCTGAACGGCGGGGCTTTGATAGAGCAGCTCCCCGCCTCTGCACTGGCAGGCCCGGAGGGGCGCGGGCAGAAGAGTAACGGGCTGGGGAGTTCTTTCTTCGCCCGCGCAGGCGGGGGCTTGCACTTCTAAAGCCCAGGGGTTCAGCCCTGGGACCATACTGTGACAAACGTGTGACACAATGATGACACAAGGAAAAACGCATGTTGCCAAAAACGGACTCCCCCAATGCCGGGGCTGACTTGCAGGGGCATGAAAACGGGAAAGGCGAAAAGAGCCAGGGCCTGCACCGCTTGCAGGACACCGTCCGGCAGGGCTACGCGCAGTTCCGGGACGACCCGGAGCCGCGCTGGCCGGCCCTCGTCGCCCTGGTGGGCGGGGCCGGCCTGTTCGGCATCCTCCCCCAAAATCTTTCCTTCGGCCACCCCTGGCTGCCCGCCGCCGTCGTGGGCGTCCTGCTTGTCCCGACGCTGCTGACGCACCTGCGCGGGCACCACACGGTCAACCGCGTCCTGGGCCTGACCGTCGCCGGGGTCGAAACCTTCTTCATGGTCGCCTCGCTCCTCAAGCTGGTCGGCTCGCTCGTGGACCCGCGCCTGATGGCGCACAAGGAGTCCCCGGAGCGGCTGCTGATCTCGGCGGGGGCGCTGTGGCTGACCAATGTCCTCGTATTCGCGCTGTGGTACTGGCACCTGGACGCGGGCGGCCCCAACGAGCGCGACCAGCGGCCCGGCCACTGCCACGGGTCGTTCCTGTTCCCCCAGATGACCATGAGCGAGGAGCGGCTGGCCGAGTCGGGCCAGGCCGGCTGGTCGCCGGGCTTCATAGATTACCTGTTCCTGGCCTTCAATTCCAGCACGGCCCTGTCGCCCGCCGACACCGCGGTCCTGTCGCGCTGGGCCAAGCTGCTGATGATGATCCAGGCCATCATCTCGCTGACCGTCATCGCCGTCCTGGCCGCCCGCGCTATCAACACGCTCAATTAGCGGAAGTCCATCGGAGAACGCCATGCCGGGAAAGATCGAAGTCCCTCTGGAGCACGCCCAGGAACACATCGAAAAGACCCGCGAAGAACTGCACGGGGAGGGGGAAGAAAAGGGCAAAGGCGGCTGGGAGGCCTGCTGGCCCTGATCGGCGGCTTCCTGGGCCTGCATCTGCCCTTCGCGTTCTAGGGGATCACGGGGCTGAACCCCCGTGCTTCAGAAGTGCAACTTCCCGCCTCTGCACTGGCAGGCCGCCCCAATAACTGAGACGCGGAGGGGCGCGGGCAGAAGAATGACAGATCAAATAGTCCTTCGCCCGCGCAGGCGGGGGCTTGCTCTCTTAAAGCACGGGGGTTCAGCCCCGTGGAACCCTACGCCGTCCGCCCACTTTGTCAAGGAGACCGCCATGCCCGATGAGATCGAAGTCCCGCTGGAACAATCGCAGGAGCATATCGAGAAGGCCCATGAGGAGAGCCATGGGGAAGGGCACGGAGAGGGAGAAGAAAAGGGCAAAAGCGGCTGGACGCGCTTTATCGCCGTGGCGACGGCGATTTTGGCTGTGGTCGCCGCCATCGGCGCGCTCAAATCGGGCCTGCTCGTCAACGAAGCCCTGCTCGCCAAGAACGACGAGATCAGCCACCGCACCCAGGCGTCGGACCAGTGGAACTACTACCAGGCCGAGGGCCTCAAGGCGCTGATCTACAAGACCTCCGCGCAAGCCCTGCCGCCCGGCTCGCCCGCCGCCTCGGAAAACGGGAAGCAAGCCGCGCACTACAAAGACAAGCAGGACGAACTGCAACAGGGCGCGAAGGAGCTGGAAAAGCAGGCGGAAGACAACAAGCGCGAGTCGGCGGAGATCATGGAAAAGCACCACATGTTCGCCTTCTCGGTGAGCCTGTGCCAGATCGCCATCGCGCTGTCCGCCATCGCCGCCCTGACCCGCAGCCGCCGCGTCTGGTTCTTCGGCCTGGCGGCGGGTCTGGCAGGCATCGCCGCCCTCGTCGGCGGCTTCCTGGGCCTGCACCTGCCCTTCGCGTTCTGAGGACGCCCCCATCCCCCGGCAGGCAAGGCGCACAAATCAAGGCACAAAAAAGGGGCCGGGCGAGTTTCCTCGCCCGGTCCCGGTCTTGCCTGCCCTTGGGAGGGCGGGGCCGCGCTCATCCATCCCAGGAGATCCGGGGGCGGGGGCGCGGCAGACGGCGCGTGTAGTGCGGCTTCGGTGTCATGGCCGTTTCCCTTCCTTACTCTCCAGTAATGGCGGTGGAGGTGAGGTCCACCGAGGGGCTGCTGCTGCCCCAGGCCGCTCGACTGCCCCAGGCCGCACGGTCTGCCGTCGCGAGGGCGCTGCCCCAGGCGGCGCGGTCTGCCGAAGTCGCTGTGCTGCCCCAGGCCGCGCGGTCCGCTGTCAGGGCCGAACTTCCCCAGGCGGCGCGGTCCATGAACAGCGACATGCTGCCGTCCGCGTTGGTCTGGCTTCCCCAGGCGGCGCGGTCGGCTCCGACCGAGCTTCCCCAGGCGGCGCGCAGGTCGGTGATGCCCGTTCCCCACAGGCCGGAACCCCAGGCCGCCCGGCTGCCGTCAATGGACGTGCTGCCCCAGGCGGCGCGGTCCATGACCAGCGACACGCTGCCGTCCGCGTTGGCCGCCAGCGTCGGGCTGAGGGCGGGCCGCCAAGCGAACGCCGTATTTGCGAGGGCGGCGGGGATGTTGAGGTAGCCCGCGCCGTAGGTGAGGGCGTCGCCGGTGCCGTCGGGGGCGGCCCACTTGTCGGCGGAGAGCATCAGGCGGGCCTTGACCGTGTCGGGGGTGAGCGTCGGGTTGGCCTGGAGCATCAGGGCAGCGGCCCCGGCGACCACGGGCGCGGCCATCGAGGTCCCGGACAGGCAGAAGTAGTCCCTGGAGATCAGGTCCCCTGCCTTTACTGTTTTATACCGGGACTGCGGGATGGTGTTGGAGCCGCCCGCGTAGGTGTCCAGCAGGCTGCCGCTGACGTCCAGGGAGATGACCTTGTTGCCGGGGGCGATGATGTCGGGCTTCAGCACCAGGTCCACGCGGGACGGTCCCCGGCTGGAGTAGGTGGCGATGAGGTCATCGGCCCGGTTGGTGTCGGCGGTGCCGTCCGGGTTGAGGGCGCGCTTGGCCGCCCCGACGGTGATGACGTAAGGGTCGTTGGCGGGCGACTGGATGGAGCCGTAGGCCGTCCCCCAGCCCTCATTGGAGGCGCTGGAAACGTTGACGGCGCCGAAGCGCCCGGTGTTGCCTGCGGCGCAGACGACGACGATGCCGGCTTTGTAAGCGGCCTCAGCCGCCTGGCAGAGCGGGTCCGTGGTGTAGCTCTCGCCGACGGGGTGACCCAGCGAAAGGTTGATGACACGGATGTTGTACTTGGTCTTGTTGGCAACGACCCACTGAAGGCCGGCGATGACGGTGCTGATGTCCGCCTGCCCATTCTGGTCGAGCACGCGGACGTTGACCAGGCTGGCCTGCGCCGCGATGCCGAAGAAGTGGAGGAAGCTGCCGCTGTCGGTGGACTTCGCGCCGTTGCCGGTGATGATGCCGGCGATGTGTGTGCCGTGCCCGCACGGGTCGGCGGTCAGCAGCGGGGGCGCCCCCTTCACCGCCAAGGCCGGCGGGGCGAGGACATAGTTTGCGAGGATGCGCGGGCCGGAGACGCTGAACGGGGATGTCGGCGAGGGACCGTTCAGGTCCGCCACCGGAGCGACGCCGCTGTCAATGACGGCGACGGTGACGCCCCTGCCGGTCAGGCCGTACTGATAGTAGGCCACGTCATCCTCGCTGGAGGCGGTCGTGAAGCCGTAGCTGTTGGCGACCGCTGTCGGGCTGTTGTTGTCGCCATCGCTCTTCTGCACCCGGCCGTCCAGCGACAGGTGCGTGACGAACGGCAGCGCGGCCACTTGGCTCAGGCGGCGCGACGGCACCCGCACGGCCACCGACGAGATGATGGGCAGGCGGCGCGTGATGTCGCCGCCCAGCGCCCGCAGCCGCCCCTCCTGCGCCGCCGTCAGAGCGCCGGTCGTCTTCAAGATCACCGACGACCAGCCCGCACCGGGCTTGGCGGCCAGCGTCCGGGCGACAGCCTGGTCGCTGGACGCGGGCGTGGTCGGGGCGGCGTATGCCGCGCCCGCCAGCATGGAAGCTATCAGAGAAGATGTCAAGCCGGCCATCAGGGCCGGCGCCCGCCGGGACCATTCCAGGCGGGGTGAAGTCGTTCGGTTCATGTGTCTTTCTCTCCCTCGAAATCGCGTAGTTTGGTAGCCCGGCGGCCCTGCCTGTCCCGGTGTGAAGGGGACGAGGGTTAGGCCCGTAGCTTTGCGTCCCAGTCTTTCGAGTGGTTTGCCTTTGTCAATCGCGAAGGATCGCTACTGTGGCTCTATCGGCCCGACGAGAGAGTGTCGCCCGTGCGGCAGCCCGGCTGTCTCCCCGTTTCCAGTTTCCTGGTTGACGAGAGACCCGCTGGCTTTGCGTCCCGGCCTCGCGGCCGGTTTGCCCTGGTCGGGGGCGGAAAGAACCATCAAGAGAAATTATGGCGTTCGGGGGAGGAGACGCTCACTGTAGGATATGCGGGAAAAACGCGGGGCCGCTCTACGCCGCGCGGGGCAGGTCGAACTCGGCGCCCAGGGGGATCCGGTCCGGGTTCGGCCATCTTGCCCAGCTTGCGCTCGGTCTTCTCTCGGGATATGTGGCAAGAGGAACAAGCAGAAAGCGCGGCCATTGCTGGTCGCGCTTCCTCACGGGTGGGAGAACTGCCTACTGATCTTTCTTTCGGCGTGTCTTCTTCGCCGGTGGCTCTGGTGGGTTAGGCTCTCGTAGCTCTTCCCTAGATGTGGGTTCACCCCCAGAAAAAATGTTGTAAGGTATCGTCAGAGTGGGCAACTCCATGCGTCCTGTCACAGAGGCAATCAGTTCGCGGAAATAGGGCATTGTCGTCAGCACAAGGTTGCTCTCGCTGAAAACCTCGAAAAAGCCATCCGGGACACGCTCCATCGTGTCGAAGATGACACAGAATGTGGCTTCAATTTTTAGTACAGAGACTTCATCCTGTACACCCGTCAGTTGGTAGGTAATATACGTATGGTATTCATCTGGCGTCTGACGCGCGAAGTTCTTGGAGGCTATGCTGATCGTCGTCCGGCCGCCATCAAGTATATCCCGGTTGCAGGTAGCGCTGATCTCATCAACGCATACAGCCCTCAACGACAGTTCTTCCAGGGTCTGGAGGTACAACTCTGGCGTGATCGGTGGGTTTTCCAAAGAGATCGCCATTAAGCCACCTTCGCGAGCCGCAACGGATTCCCATCTGGTTGAGGAGTGGCGGGTCTCCTCTGCCGATCATGATCTGTGTTGAACGTGTAACTTTGTCCCGCTTGATGCGCCTTGCGTCCTACCTGGCGTGCGATAGAAGCGCTTTCGGGGGTAGTCCGGGCAGCCTGAGATGCCATTCTCTCTGCCAGCACATAAACCATTTCCTGAGCGGCACGGTGCATGGACAAAGTTGCGTGTCCTCGCTCCAGCACATGATTACAATAAGCGTTAAAGCTCAACCCACTGACTCTCGCGGCTTCCTGCATCTCCGCATGAAAATGCGGCGAGGTCCGCATGATCCACTTGCCGCTCGGCAGTTTCTTTTCTTCGGTCACGTCTTGGGGCATCGGAATAGGTTGACCGGAGGCGACGACATCCGCATAAAGATCACGCCGCAGGGCTTCCAATTCCTGAAGCGCCTCTTCAGCCGTCTCACCATCCGCTGCGAACGCCGCTTGACCCAGCATCGGGATAGTGGCGAGCCATCCGCCGCCTTCCTCCTCAGAAAGCTGGTGCAGAGAAATGGGGTAACGCAATGCGTTCCAGTCCTGCTCAGAAATGATTTTACTCATCGTCTTCCTCTCCGTCTTCCTCTATTCCTTCATCTATCGCCTTCGGCGGATAAATGCCCAGCAAAATGGCGGCCTGGTACAAGGTCTGCAAATAGTTGGCTTTGACTTCCTGGCCCCCTTTAAGGGGAACGACAATCAGACCAAATTGGTAGTCAGGCAGCTCTTTCAATTCGGGGACTTGGATCTTGTAGCGATGGCTTGTACCCTCGCCTAACTTGATGCGTCCTGCAAACACCTCATCAACTATGGATTTGACTCTATCTGCGCTAACAGGGGATTTAGCTCGCTCCCACTTCTCAAAGTTTTTGTTGCGCTTGCCCAATTAGACGCCCTTATCCACGATAGGCTTAGTATATCACATATGATACTATAATGCAACCCTTAACGACGAAATTCCCATTGTTTTCTCGCGCCGAAACATCAACTACGCCCTGGCCCTTAGGCTCAACTAAACCCTACGCTGCGCGGGGCAGGTCGAACTCGGCGCCCAGGGGGATCCGGTCGGGGTCGGCCATCTTGCCCAGCTTGCGCTCGGTCTTCTCCCGGTACAGGCGGGAGTCGGCGGCGGCGAGGAGGCTGGGGAAGTCGGCCCCGTCGGCGGGGAAGCAGCCTGCGCCGATGGAGACGCCCAGATGCAGCGCGCCCAGCCGGGGGTGGATCAGGCCCGGCTCGTAGGATTCGACGGCCAGACGGATACGCGCGGCCAGGGACTGGGCCTCGACCGGGCCGCCCCTGTGGACATAAATCAGGAACTCGTCGCCGCCGTACCGGGCCACGATGTCCTTATCTCGCACACTGGCCAGCAGCAGCGCGCTCAAATCGCGCAGCACCTGGTCGCCCTTCTGGTGGCCGAAGTTGTCGTTGATCGGCTTGAAGTCGTCCAGGTCCAGGCAGAGCAGGGCGAACGGCTGCCCCCCCTGACAGCCGTCCTCGACGTGCTGCGTGATGCAGCGGATATTGTGCAGGCCCGTCAGCGAGTCGGTCACGGCCTGGGAGCGCGTCCGGTCAAAAAGCAGGCCGTTATAGAGCGCTGCCGCCGCGCGTGCGGCGACGGTCTCCAGGAGCTGCTTGTCGTGCGGCCCGAAAGCGTCGGTCTCAGGATGGTACAGGTTGATCGTGCCCAGCACCTCGCCCTGATGCACGATCGGGACGATCAAGGCCGTTCGGAGCGCGGTCCACGGCGCCGACTGCGAGGAAGTCAGCAGCAGGTCGTCGTGGTCGTACTCGCCGAGGTAGGTGACGCGGCTCGACGCGGCCTGGAGCGACGTGCCGGCGGGTCCCAGGGTGCGTGCGCCGGTGAAATACTCCCGGTTGAGGCCCACAGCCGCACACGCGCTCATTCCCGCCCCATCCGCGCTCATTCCCGCCCCGTCCGCGCTCATTCCCGCCCCGTCCTCGTCGCGCAGCAGGAACAGGGCCGCCGTCCCCGGCAGGATCGCTTCCAGCTTGCGGCTCAGGATTTCCAGCGTCCCGTCCAGCCCCAGGGACGACGGCAGGGTCTGCACGACCTCATACAAGCCCCACATCTCCGAGGGTGTGCGCTGAACGCCGCCCGCCGGGTCGGCGAGGCCGGCGGGCGCTGTGGCGGCGGTTTCGGCGGCTTCCGCGATGATCAGCGGCCCGTCACCGTCGGCCGCCATTTGGACCACGACCTCCTCGATCACCCCCAGGAAAGCATCGGCGACGACCGGGTCGAAGTGAGTCCCCCGGTCCTTGCGGATCACCTCGCAGGCCCGCTCGTGCGTCCAGGCGCGGCGGTAGGAGCGCGAGGACGTCAGGGCGTCGTACACGTCGGCGACAGCCAAAATCCGTGCGGTGCGCGGGATGTCCTCCCCCTTCAGCCCGTCCGGATAGCCCGTCCCGTCCCACTTCTCGTGGTGGGAGCGGACGACCGGCAGGACCGGCCAGGGGAACTCCACCGGGCCGAGGATGGCCGCGCCGATCTCGGGATGCTTTTTGATCAGGGCGAACTCTTCGTCGGTCAGCCGGCCCGGCTTGAGCAGGACATACTCGGGAACGCCCAGCTTGCCGATGTCGTGCAGCAGGGCGCCCGTGTTGATGGCCTCCATCTCGATTCCCACAAGGCCCATGTGCCTGGCCGTGGCGACCGCGTAGCGCTGGACGCGCAAAATGTGCTGGTGCGTGTACTGGTCTTTGGCGTCAATGGCGAGGGCGAGGCTCTTGATGGTCGCCAGATACAGGTCGGCCAGGTGCTCCTGGCCGATCTGCAGCTCCTCGATGTGCTGCTGCTTTTCCTCAGTGCGCGCGGCCGTGGTGGCGTAATTCTGGAACACGACCCAGCCCAGCGGAGCCAGCAGCAGCAGCACGAACCCGATGTGGCTGGAAAACAGCAGGATCGCCAGCGTGCTGACGCAGCCGCCCGCGAAGTAGGAGGGCGCGGTCCAGAAGAACGTCTCCCTCCACAGGGTCAGCGGCTTCTGCCCGGTGCAAAGGGCCAGGATGACGGCGACGCTGCCCGTGTTGAGCAGGAAATAGGTCAGGCTGAAGCCGGCGACGGCCGGATAGGTGCCTGGATTACGCAGGGTCAGGGAGTGATGGTTCAGCCACAGGAAGACCAGCCCCGCCGCCCAGGTCTCCACCGCCGCCATGCACACGTTGAACAAGAGCTGGTGCGCCGGCTGACGCCTGGCGAGCGGGAACAGGCCGTTGGAGAGGCTGCCGAACGCGCTGACCAGGACCGCCGCCGCCGGCCCGAAGCGCAGCAGGGCGGTACAGGTCAGCACATAGCCCAGCGAGAGGGAAACATGGTCCTCGGCGCTGTGGTGGCGCATCAGGCGGATCTTTTTGCTGCTCGCCAGGGCCGCCAGGAGCAGGTACAGCCCCAGCTCCCACCACTGCGCGTCCTCTTTGGGGACGGGCGTGATGATGGCAAAGGCGGCCGCGGCGGCGCCCAGCAGGTAGACCAGGATCAGGTAAAATTTTGCGCTTCTCGGCACTTTGGTCATTGAAGATCAGGTCATTGAAGATCAGGTCAGGGACAGGATCGGGCGCATTGATGTCCGGCTCCTCCAAAATCGGGGCTGGGAAATGGACCTCGTTCTTTTTGCATGCCCTCCGAGCAGAAGAACAGCGACGCTTTGGCGCGCAACTCTCCCTTGTGTTTCGGCGGATGGAGGGGTAAACTTTAGAGGCGCAAGCCTCAGCCGGGGGACGGGCCGCCCGTTCTGCGCCCCCTTCCCGCACCGCCGAGCGGACCGCAGAGATATTTCTACAAAAACTCTTAAAACCCCTTGACAAGAACCGGGCGCGGGTTTATAATGGTTTCAAGCAACGCCCGCAAGAGTACCGCTGCACTTCGGAATGCAAAGGAGACCACGATGATGTTTCTTCCTGTGTTTTCGCCTGTGTCCCACGCGCCCGCTCGTTCTCGGCTCGGCCTTCTCGGCTCGGCCTTCTCGGCTCGGCCTTCTCGGCTCGGCCTTCTCGGCTCGGCCTTCTCGGCTCGGCCTTCCGTAACCCTCTCCTCCTGATGAGCCTCGCCCTCCTCACCCTCGGCCTGCTCTCCGCCCCGCCCGCCCAGGCCCAGCAGTATCCCGGCGGCGGTTCGGGTGGCGGCTACCCTGGAGGCGGGGGCTACCCTGGAGGCGGCTGGGTCCCCAGCGACGGAGGCGGCTACCCCGGCGGCTCCGGCAGCAACGGCCTCGCCCCCCTGGTGCCCAGCGGCGTCCAGACCGATGACCACAACACCTACCCTGTCCCCAGCGACGCCGCTGACTTCTGGTTTGCCGTCTTCTCCCCCAACAGCCACGACTCCGGCAGCGGCTCCGACGGGCACTCCGCCCCCGGCCTGACCCTCTTCAGCCACGCCAACAACGTGATCATGGACATGTCCCGCTACGGCCACTGGGTCGGTACCTATGCCCCCGACCCGCTGGACCCCAGGGAGTGGATGGCGGGCCAGACGCAGCCGCCCGACCTCATCGGCACGGTCCACGCCGACCACAGCGGCGCCATGACCGCCCACTTCGTCTGGACCGGCCCCGGCCCCGCCCCCGACGCCACCTTCCTGGTCTGTACCCACCTGGGGGCCGCCGCGAGCGCATCCTACGGCTCTTCCGGCCAGACGTCGGGCTTGTCGGCCACAGGCACGGCGCTGATCACGAGCTTCGGGGAGCAGGTGGGGGCCTCGGTGGGGAGCACGCCCAACCCAGCCTCGCTGGATGGGCGGCATCTGGTGCGCGTGTCGGGGGCGGGGGGCATGGCGACGGTGACGTTTCAGGCGGAGGTAAAGACGGACACGAGCAACTCGCTGCCGTTCAGCCAGTGGAGCGGGGGCGGCCCGCCTCCGGGGGGCACGAGCTACTACCCGCCATCGGACAGCCACAACGGCCCGACCTCCGCCAGCGCCTTCGCCACCGTCTCCGCCACCGCCAACTATGACAGCCGGGAGGTGTACATTACCTGCCCGGCGATTGAGGACTCGTACTACAAGGGAGCGTATGACAGTCAGCACGGCACGGATCGCTACCTGCACCAGCGAAACCCGGACGGCTCTATCCAAACCGACTCTGCGGCCTTCTACGGCACCGCTGACAACAATCATGGCTGGAACGCCAGCGCGCTTTTCGATGCCAACACGCCCGGCTTCACTAACCCTACCTATTCCTGGAGCAGCGACTTTAACCCTGTCGCCATGTTGGGCGTTGACACACATCAGTCAAGCATCGCAGGCGGTTGGTTCTTCGGCTTCGCCAGCACTCTCCCGAAGAGCAGCACGGTCACTCTTGATGTCCAAGACTCAGATGGTGCGACAGCCTCCAACACGTTCGACGTCAAGTGGCACTTGCCCTATGAAGCGCCCAATCCCGTCCCTTACCTCGTCATGGCGGGCAAGTACTCGTTGCAGCCTGCGCGGGTAGGTCCCGTTTATGATGGGCAAACTACACTCGTCCAGCCTACTCAGCCTCACCATTTCGATTGGGAGGCAACCATAAACGGAGCCTCCGTAGTCGCTAAGGTCGCGGGACAGGAGGAACTGGCCGGGGGTCTTGAAATCGTGGAGGCGATTGCCAAAGTTGCAAAGCCTTATACCGACGTAGATGCGGAACCGAAGCAAGAGAACGGTGCTACGAACGGCTCTACTACTTGGAGTGATGCGCTCAACGAGAACCAGGAAATCTACACTGGCGGGAATGTGCCGGCAAATCTGACGAGTGATCCAAACGGCTGGCAGCTCTGCAAGATGTACATCTTTCAGGTGGTGCATTACAAAGACAAGTACTGGCACGCCGATGGTTACAACAGCCACGGATATGATGGGACTTCAACGAACGTCGTGTATCTGCGGAACATCGACGCCGTATACGATGAGTTCCAGTTTATCCAGTATAAAAACCGTGATGGGTCTCCTTACAATCCCTCTTGAAAGGAGAATAAACGGCCATGCCACTCAGAAGCACGACTATGGCGATAATTTCGCTCCTCGTCATGTCAGTCTTTGGCGTGAACGCAAAACCCTTCGTTCCGCGTCCCGCCGAAAACTTAACCTCTGCCGTCCCTCTGGTTGCGGGCCAATGGACTGCAAGTGACCGTCCCTACAAAGATGTAGAAGCCCAGATGGCACAGGAGTTTAAAGAAGGGAGAAGCCCGCAGTCCATCCTGGAACATTATCATCAGCTAGCCAAGGCTAATCCCAAAGACCCAGTGGCGCAGTTCGCCTGGGTGTGTGCCGGACGTGGGGCGGCCTGGGTCAGCAGTTCCGATGGTGCGATGCCAAGGTATCTGCTTGACACGCTAAGTAAAGCCGATCCGGGTAATGTGCGGGAATACACCCGCTACCGGTTCTGTCTCACGGATGAGACAGATTTGATACTGCCGGCTCAGAACGCTGAACTCATCGGGAGCAGGCTGCTTGCTTCCAATCCGAAAGACAACTGGGTCAGACTCAGCCTTATCAACATGCTGTGTGCTGCACCGGGAGGAGCCAAGAAAGCACTGCCTCACGCGCTGAACTGGGTGCAAGTAGATCCAAACTATCCGAAAGCACATTCCTCCTTAGCGCAGGTGTATTTTAATCAGTGGGAGGAGAGCGGGCGGAGAAACAAGGCACTGGGCAACAGAGCGATTGCTGAGTATCAAGCTTATCTGAGGCTTGCGCCGCCGAACGACAGTTTCCGACCTCGCGCCCAAAGTTTCATCAGGCACATCCAGCAAGGATAGGCATAGCTGGCCTAGACAAAGCATGGATACAATGAGCCGAGACACTCCCTTGTAATAGTTCTCGGCTCATTGCCATGTTTGCCGTATTCTGAAGTTCACTGGATCGACAAGACGCTCCCACATCGGTGGCTACGGCAGGCGCACTGTCAGCGCGAGGGGCGGGGCGGCTTCGGGGAAGGTGAGGGGGAGGAAACAAGCGGTTTTGTGGCGAACACGATGGTGGAGGAAAATCCTGCGGAGGAGAACCGATGAACACAACGCTCAATCACGATGACCAAGTCCTTGACCAGTCGTTGCAGTCTCTCGTCGCGGCGCACGGCTACTCAAAAGTCAGGGAGCATCTGGCTCAATTCGGGCGGAACATGAGCCGCCCCTCCGAAGAGGCGGAAGAGGTTGACCCCAGGTATCTGATGACACTGTCGCCGGAGGAGCGGGAGCCGTTCCTGAAAGCGTCCGTAGAGCGAGCCTTGCCGGCCTATGCAGCGGACAGAGCCTTGCCGGAAGCGGAGCGACAACTGACGGCGGACCTGGAGACCGGGGATTTCCACGAGTACACGGGTGAACCCCATGGCTGACCCGCTGCGCGGCGAAATCTGGCGTGTGGACTTCGACCCCACAGAGGGATCGGAAACCGGCAAAACACGTCCCGCCGTTGTCATCGGGGATGAGACGCTGGGCCGCCTGCGGGTCCGGGTCGTGATCCCGATCACCGGCTGGAATGAGTCCTACAAAGGGTATGTCTGGATGACGCGCCTGACGCCCACCCCGCAGAACGGCCTGACAAAGCTGTCGGCAGCGGATGCGCTCCAGATTCGGACCGTCTCACTCCTGCGGTTTGGGGACAAAGTGGGTGTGCTGCCGGCAGACACAGTGGACCGTCTCGCCGCCAGCGTTGCCGTTTGCGTCAGAGCGCCGCGCATTTAATCAGAGCGCCCCGTGCGGGCGGCTAGGGCAGCCGCACCGTCAGCGCAAGCGGCGGGGCGGCTTCGGGGAAGGTGAGGGGGCGGGTCACGGTCCGGCCCTTTGCGTCTGTTACGGTGATAGTGTAGTCGCCGTAGAAGACCCGGCGGGTCAGGGCGCCGCGCGCGTCGGTCTTGCCCGTGGCGTTGGTCCACCACTGCTTGTGAATGAGGTTCAGCAGGCGGGTGTAGGCGGGCTTGGGGGACATGTCTTTCCGCACCAGGCCCGCCGGGGCGCCCTGCCAGGCGTCCTTGTCGCTGAAGTCCCACCAGGTGATCGCGCGCACGGACGGGTGGCTGAACAGGACGGTGTAGAACCGGGCGACGTAGGCGGCCTGCTTCGCCTCGCCGTCGGGGGTGGTGTTCCAGTCCGTCAGGGTGGCGTTGCTGGGGTTGTCCCGGCGCGGGCCGCTGAGGACGGTGGTTTCAGTGAAATGAATCGGGCGGCCAAAGCGGGCGAAGGTCTGGCAGACGGCCCAGACTTTGGCGAGCGGCCACTCGCCGCCGTGCATGTGCGACTGAAGGCCGATGGCGTCGGGCAATTTGCCGTCCTTTTGCAGCCGGGTCAGCAGGGCGACGTTGTCCTGGCCCGTGTTGTAGTCGTTGTAGAGGAACGTTTCCGGCAGACCTCGGCCCGCCGCGCGCGCCCAGCCCAGGGCGGTCTCGACCACGGGGGCGGGGCCGTCGCGCTTGATCCAGTTGCTTTCGCCGTTGGGCGGCGTCTGCCCCGCCGCGCCGTTGGCTTCGTTCAGGACGTCCCAGACGTGGATCGTGTCTTTGTAGCGGGGGACCAGGTCGGCGACGCGGGCGTGGAGCAGCGGGATGGCCGCATCGGGGTCGGTCGGCGCCCAGCCGGGCCAGACCTCGTGCCAGACCAGCGGGTGGCCCTTGACCGTGACGCCATGGGCGACGCTCCACGCGGCCATCGTTTGCAGGCGGGCGTAGTCCGGCCTGCCCCGCGTCCCCTCGAACGACCCCCAGTAGAAGGGCAGGGTGGCGTAGTTGAGCAGGCCGGTGAACTCCGTTTGATAAGCTTTCTGGGCGGGCGACGGGTCGGCGGGGTCCAGCCCGAAGAAGTTGCAGCCGAACAGGAAGGCGTGGCGCGTCTGGGTCAGGCGGACGGAGGCGCCCGGCACGGGTTTCCCGCGAGAGTCCACCACTCGGACCGCCAGCGTCCCCTGGCGGTACTTTTCAATCCGCGCCCGAATGGCGGCGGGCTGGAGCGCGGCCCGCGCGGCGGCCAGAGCCGGGTCCATACCCTCATCACTGAGGGTGATCTGCATCAGGTCCACCCGGCCCGCCTGCTGCCCCATTTGCAGATGCGCGCTCAGGCGATAGCCGGGCGCGACGCCCTCCACCGTGTACCGCCGCCACTCCGGCGAGAGCGTCACGGTCCGCTCCGCCGTCGCGTCATAGGGCGGCCCGCTACGCTCGACGGTCGCCCGCAGGGGGCTGCGCGTGGCCGAGCGCGCCCAGAAGCTGAATTGGAGCCGGCGCCCTTCAGGGACGACGCCGGGGATGTCCTGGGTGAGCTGGATCAGGTAGAACGGCTCCGACGGGTGGGTGACGGTGACGCGCAGGAGCGGCGGGTCGCCGTCGGTCAGCGGCACCTCGCTCAGTGCGGCATCGGCGGGCGCGGGCGTGCTGAGATGCCAGCCGCCCGGCGCGAGCAGGCTGGCGGCGGTTTTGAGTGCGGGCGCGGCGGGGGCGGGGCGCGTCGGCAGGACGCAGAGCGGGAAAAGAAGCAAAAGCGCGAGCAGGCGGGACGGCGGTGTCATGGGCGGGTCTCCAGCGCGGGATGGCTGGGAGGAAGATACGCTGGCGGGGGCGTGATTTCCTGCTGGCCCACCCAAAGAGGACGGGCGACTGAAGTCGCGGCAACAAGTTCACGAAACCTGCCTTCGCAGGTTAAGAGCAGAACACCATTCCTCATTCCTACCTCATTCCTAGTCTGCGAAGGCAGACTTTGTGTTCTTGTTGCTGCGGTTTCAACCGCCCGTCGACAAAAAGGGCCTGCCGCGCGGCAGGCCCTTCCTCCGTCATGCCCCGTCATGTTCTGCGAGGCGCACCCCGTCAGTGCTGGTCATCGCCGTCCTGGTGGCGTCCGTGGTGCTTGGCCCAGCCACGATGCTGCCCGTTGTCATGGCGGGCATAGGCATTCTCATTGCCGTTGTAGTCGCCGTTGTTGCTGTTGTAGTCCCGGTTGCTGTTATAATCGCTGCGCCACTGGCGGCCGTTGCTGTTGTAGCCGTTGTTGGAATAGCCACCGTTGTTATTAGAATAACCACCGTTGTTATTAGAATAGCCGTTATTGTTGCTGTAGGTGCGGTAATAGCGGCGGTTGTTGCGGCTGCTGTCCTGGGACTGCTGCTTGCGGTCCTTCTCGTACTGGCTGCCGGCCAGGGCCGCGCCCGCCGCGCCGAGCACGGTGGCGGTGTTGTTGTGGTTGAGCAGGCCGTAGCCGGCGACGGCGGCGCCGGCGATGGCGAGGTTCCGCATGTTGTTCTTGTCGCTCTGCTGGTCGGCCAGGACGGGCGCGCAGGCCGTGGCGGCCAGCGTCGCCAGCAGGCCCCAGGCGGTGAATTTGGCCGTATGTTTCGAGGTGCGTGTCATTTCGGTTTGCCTTTCGGTTGTCAGTCTCAGAAGACCCCTCGCCTCACGGCGAGAAGGTCGGTGTTATGTTCTGGACGGCCTCCCGGCGGACATTGTTCCCTTGCCAGGCGGCGGTGCTCCGGCGCCTTCGGGGGCAGACCCCTACCGATATCGTGCCAGCAGCCGCCGCGCCTGTGCCGCCGCCCCCGCATTTCCCAGAGTCAGCACCCGACTCCACTCGCGCCGCGCTTGTGCCGTCTGGCCGTCCGCATAGAGGACGATGCCCAGGTGCAGGCGTGCGGCGGCATTGCGGGGGTCATGGAGGAGGACGGCGCGGAAGGCGGCGACGGCCTCGGGCAGCCGGCCCGCGCGGGCCAGGGCGAGGGCAGAGGAGGGAGAAGATCGCCCCCCTGCCCCCAATTCTGGGGGAGTAGGAATGGATAGGTCGCGGTCTTCTCCAGGTTCTTTTCCGGTCCCCCCAGAATTGGGGGCAGGGGGGCGATCCCGCCCCCCCAGAATTGGGGGCAGGGGGGCGATCTTCAGAATTGGCCCCAGCGCCCGCAGCGCCCGCCCCGCTTCGGCGAAGTCCGGCTTCAATCGCAGCGCCGCCCGGTACTGCGCCGCCGCTTGGGCGGGCCGGCCCGCGTCGGCCAGCGCCCCGCCGAAGTTAAAGCGCAGGCGCGGGTCCGAGGGGACGAGCAAGACGGCTTGATGGTACTGGGCCAGCGCGGCATTGCCCTCGCCCCGGTCTTCCAGAAGGCCCGCCAGAGCGTTGTGCGCGGGCGCGTGGTCCGGGCGCAGCGCGATCGTCCGCCGGTATTCGGCCATCGCCTCGTCCGCCCGGCCCGCCGCCTCCAGGACGCCCGCCAGGACGTAATGCGCGTCGGCATCGGCGGGGCGCAGCCGGACGGCGGCCCGGTACTCACGAGCGGCCAGCAGGGGCAATCCCGCGCGCAGGGCCGTCTGCCCGGCTCGGAGATGGTCTTGGAAAGGGTCCGGGGGCGTCTGGGCGAGGGCAGGGAGGGCGGCAAGCAGCCAAAGAAGCAGAAGCAGGGTGGGGCGTGTCCTAGTCCGTGTCTTAGTCCGTGTCTTAGTCCGTGTCATGGCACGATGATACCCCGGCAGGACATAACAGGACATAAATGGGCCGGAACATCAACGCTGATGTCCCGGCCCAGGGCTGAGGCTCCTGGTGTCGGCAGTGGATGCAGTGTCAGCAGGTGGAACGGAGCCGCCTGGAAATGAGTATAGTCCAGTTGGGGGACGCGGCGCGTGACGCGCGTCACGCGGGGGCTGTGAAATCGGTCACGGCGGGGGGAACCCCCGGCAGGATTTCTGCCCGCGCCCGTCGAAACCAGAGACCCATGAAGAAGGCCATGAACAACACTCGAAACACCCTTTGCCCGCTCCGGGCCGTCCTGCCCCTGCTTCTCGTCCCGCCCCTGCTCCTGTCGCCGGCATCGGGCGCTCCCGTTCGCCGTGCTCCGCACGGCCCGGCCCGGCCCGCCGCCTTGCCCTCTCCCCAGCCCGCGGCTGCGGCTTCGGGCGCGCTGCCTGCCCCCTGGAAGGAGGGCGACATCGGCAAGATCGGCGTCCACGGCGCGGCGCATCAGGCCGCCGGGACGTGGACGATTTCCGGGGCGGGCGAGGACATCTTTGGGACGGCGGACTCGTTCCACTTCGTTTGGCGCCCCTGGCACGGCGACGGCCGGATCACCGCCCGCGTCGTCCGGTATCAGCGGCGGGACCAGTGGACCAAAGTCGGCGTCATGGCGCGCGAGTCGCGCGCGGCGGGGTCGAAGTTCGCCGACGTGCTGGTGACGCCGGACAAAGGGGCGGAGATGCAGTGGCGGACCGAGGCGGGTGGGGACGCACAGACGACGGATCAGACGCCTTCGCCGGCCCCCTTCTGGGTCCGGCTGGTCCGGGCGGGCGACACACTGACCGGCTACGTTTCCCTCGACGGCCGCCACTGGCAGCCGCGCGGGAAGGCGACGGTCGCTTTGTCCGAGGACATCCTGCTCGGCCTATGCGTGACGAGCCACCGCAGCGACGCGATCACGGAGGCGGTGGTGGACTCAGTCGAGGTGCAGTGACGGCGGGAACAGGTCCAGTCTTCAGGCGGGGCTTCCCTACGCCGCCTGTCCCAGCCATTCCTTCTCCTTCGTCAGTCCGTTCCCCGGCTCGCTTTCCCGTTCCTCGGCGGGTCCGTCCGCCGCGCCCCGGCTGCGGACCGTCAGCACAAGCTGCGTTCCCTCCGCGCCGGTGCAAAGGGCGACCGTGTCCGCTAGGGCCAGCATCAGGCGGAAGCCCATCCCCAGGCCCTCGCCGGGCCGGCCTTCGCCCGCGCCCAGCAGGGCGTCCGGGGCCAGCCCCGCGCCGCAGTCCGACACCAGGATCACCAGCCCCTCGTCCGCCGCCCAGACCTGCGCGACGCCGCCCCCGCTGTGGCGGACGGCGTTGGCGGCGGCTTCCGAAACGCACGAGCACAGGTCGTCCAGCCGCCCGTCGGAAAAGCCCCGCTGGGCGGCGATGGCGCGCAGGTGCCGGCGGAACAGGGACACATCCGGGGGTTCCAGCAGCGGCAGGCTCCACAGCCGCTCGCCGCGCAGCAGGGCCGGCACGTCGGCGGGACCGCAAAGCTGGAGGCACCCCCCGGTCACCGCCCGCAGCGTCTGCCGGTGAAAGTCCAGGGCGCGCGCCTGCGCCTCCTGCCGCCGGCCCGCCTCCTGCGTCCAGAGCCGCCGCTGACGGAGCATGGCGATCCGCATCCCCGCCACGGCGGCGAGGCTCAGGAAGGGCACGAGCAGAAGGAGTGTCGAGTGGGGCATGACGGCGTTCTCGGGGTCCGGCCAATCGGTTTGCAGAGTTTGTCGTGTAATCTGACAACGATATGCCCACAGTGTTCCATAAGAAGCCTGTTTTTTGAGAGGAAATGTGCGATGCGGGGGCAGTAAGGGGCGGAAGGGCGGAGTTGCCGTGGGATTGATGTGCCGTAGGTCAGAATGGCTGTGGGATTGATGTGCCGTGGGATTGATGTGCCGTGGGATTGAAATCCTCGGCTGTGGGGCGCGGACGCCCAATGTCCGCCTGCGCGGACAAAAGACAGCCCCCACGGGAGCCGGTCTTCCGTCTTGTCCCCACGCAGGTGGGGACTTGGCCGAAGGCCCCACAGCCGAGGATTTCAATCCCACGGCACATCAATCCCACGGCCCACCGGCAGATTACTTCTACGGCAGATTACACCCACGCCAAACGGCCCCCGGTTCCCAGCCTGGGAGCGGGGGGCCGTTGCGTGTTCCGGGGCGTGAGCCTAGCCGACGATGACTAGCCGACGATGACTAGCCGACGATGACTAGCCGACGATGACTAGCCGACGATGACTAGCCGACGATGACTAGCCGACGATGACTAGCCGACGATGACTAGCCGACGATGACTAGCCGACGATGAACGGCGAGACTTTTGCCAGGACGGCGTCCGGGTCCATTGGGGTGTCAATGCCGTGGTTCATCATCGCCAGCGGCGCGGGCGGGGCCGGGGTGCCGTCGGCGATCAGCTTGTCCATCAGCAGCCGGTTCTGGATGGCCTGCAAGGCGGCGGTATGCCGCGCCTCCGTCCCCTGAATGCCCGCCGCCGTGGTCAGGAAGATCTTGGTGCGGAAATAGGGGATCGCGCCTAAATAAGCCGCCGTGCCCGTGGCCTCGACATCAATGAGCATCGCCAAAATCTGCTCGCGGCTCATGGTTTCGACGCCGAATTGGTACATCTTGGGCCGGATGCCCAGGCCGGGGATGATGCCGTCCAGCTTCAGCGCCCCGCGCAGAAAGTCGCGGTGGGCCGTTTCGACACCCCAGAATTGGTTGATATGATAGACATCGGGCAAGTACGGGTCGAGGTTCAGACCAGGGATAGTCACCCCCTGCTGAGTCTGCCCGCCCGTCGTGAGACGCGCGACGCATTGGCGGTACAGTTCGGCTTCCAGGTCTTCCAGGGCCAGGGCGTAGTTCAGGACCTTGACGTCGGCCTTCAGGTTCAGGTCGGGCAGGGCCAGCAGGCCCAATGTCGGGATGTCGCCGAAGGTGAGCGTCTTGGACGCGCCGAAGACGCCCTCGCGCGAGGCGGCCAGCGTCGCCGTCCCGATCCCCGCGATGCCCAGGGCGGCGCGGCCCGCCGCCCGCAGGAACTTGCGCCGGGCGGCGGCCTGCACTTTGTCCGCGTCTTCGGGCGTGGCCGGCGCTATCTCCGGCGCCTGCCCCTCGGCATTCACCCAGGTCGGGATGTACGAGGGCTTATAGGAAGGAGTTTGGTCTGTGTTGTGCATGATAATGGTTTTCTTGAAGAACCCACCCCGCCGCCAGGGGCGGCGGGGTGGGTTCTTCGGGTCGGGCCACGCCTTACGCCAAAAACGGCTGGACGGAATTCAGTATCTGCTCCGGCGTCTGATAGAACTCGAAATCGTACTCGCCCTTCTGGCGGGGCGTCACCTGCTCGTCGCCGGGCATCCGGGAGGGGCTGGGGTCTCGGATCAAGGTCAGCTTCAGGACCGACGAGTGCCGGGCTTCGGTCGAGTAGATGCTGGCCGCCGTCTGGATCAGCTTGAAGTCGGTCAGCGCGCCCGCCGCGCCCAGGTAGGCGCGGACGCCGGTCTCCTCGACCAGCGAGATCACTTCCAAAATCGAGCGCAGCGTCGTCCCAAAGGGCGCGCGGTAGCCGCCGGGGTTAGGACCGACGGGCGTGCCGCCGCCCGCCGAGATCGCCGCCCGCAGGAAGTCGCGGTGGGCGGCCTCGACGGCGGCAAACTGCTGGAGGTAGGTGAAGCCCATCTGGGGGTGCGGCGGCGGCAGGTAGCCGGTCGGGATCGCAAGCGTGTAACCCGACACGTCGGCGGGCAGCGGCGTCCCGATGTCCTTGCCCGCCGCCAGGTTGAGCGCCTGCCGGTACAGGTCGGCTTCCAGGGTTTCCAGGGTCAGGGCGTAGTTCAGGACGCGCTCGTTCATGGTGCGGCCCGGAACGCCCGGAAAGTGCTCGTTGTCCGGGGTGTTGACGATGTCGAGAAGCTCCTTGCCGGTGGCCTGGGCCGGGCGTGCGTTGAACAGGCCGAGCGCCGCCGCCCCCAGGCCCGCCGCCGCCATGCGCGTCAGGAAGGCGCGGCGGCCGGTCTCGCTTTGGCAAAGCTCTTGGAAATCGAACATGAGTGGTGACTCCTTCATGCCGACTTTATACCATGTCCACGTTGTTCTTTAATACATAATTGAAGGCTTTGGCAATTATTAACCAAGCGTTAATATCTGCCGGAGGAACCCACCCCGGCACAAGCGCCGACCCTCCACAAGCGCCGACCCTCCCGAAATGGGAGGGCCGCCGCCCCCAGGGTTTTATTGGGGGCGGCGGGGTAGGTTCCTACTTCTTCCCTCGCGACGGATGGTACGGCCAGCCGAACGCGCTTTCCAGATGCACCAGGCCCAGGTCCGCCGCCCCGACCGGCAGCGGGATCGGGTCCAGGCGCGTCACGCGCCAGCCCGGCGCATGGATTCCCAGTCGCACTTCGCCCGGCGCGACCTCCACCACCGTGATCTCCACATCCTCGCCGATCTCCAGCGCCTGCTGAGTGCCGCAGGTAAACATGACCATTGTCTCACGCGCCTTTCACAAGGAACATCCCCGCCGTTGAAAAAGCAATACTCCCAATTACCCAGCATTAGGGCGACGTAAGCGCACCCACGAAAAAACAGTCCTCCGACCTGAAGGGCCGGGATTTTTCACGGGCTTCAGGTCCGGGCAGACTGTCGAGTGGGTCATTCGCCGGGGGCGGGCAGGCCGAGGTAGCCGCGTATCCACGGCTCGTCGGGGGCGATCACCCTGCCCGCCACCAGGTCGGCGATCAGGCGGCCCGCCGCGCTCAGGCGCCCGTCGTCCAGCGCGCCTAGCGTGAACCGGGGGCAGGGAACGGACGGCCCGAAGTTGTAGCGGACCAGCGGGGCGATGAGCTGGGCACCCATCACTGTCTCTTCCAGGTCGCGCTGGAGCTTGCGGAGGTAGAAGTTCAGCATATTCTGTCAAGTTGACGGCGACGTGTGCGAGTGGGGGGCAGGAGCGGACCAGGTTTAAGAAAAAACTGGTACGGGAACTCTTGACATTGCTTAACCTATATGTTAAGATAATGGATGCCGGAGCCGAAAATAGATGACAACACTGCCCCCCTTCACGTCCGAGGGTGTTCTGCCTCCAGGAGATTATCCGCTGACTCTGGCGGAGTTGCGTAACTCACACCTGGTCACGGGCACCGAAGGTCTCTCGGAGAACTGGGACCGGGTTTGGCGCGCGAAACTGGTGACGAACCTCAGCGTTCTCGTGCGCCAACTCTGGCAGGTGGGGGTGGACCGTATCTTCGTAGACGGCTCTTTTGTCGAGGATAAAGACCACCCCAATGACATTGATGGCTACTTCGAGGCGGATGTCACGCGGATCATCAGCGGCGGGCTGGTGCAGGACCTAAACGCGATAGACCCGTACCGAAGTTGGGGCTGGAGTCATCACCTGAGACGCCCCGACCCAAACTCTGCGAAACTGCAACTGCCGATCTGGCACCAATACCGTGTGGAATTGTATCCGCACTACGGCCAGCCGGCGGGCATCCTTGACCAACACGGGAACCACTTGCTGTTCCCGGCGGCCTTCCGCAAGTCGCGCATCGACCATCGCCCCAAAGGCATCGTTCAGGTCGAAAAGCAGTAGAACGGCCTCCGCTTGCTGTTCAACTATGTCCGCTGTTCCATTGTGGCCTCGGCTCCGGGGCATTTTAGGGCAAGACACTCTCACGAGAGGAGAGAATTGATGATTCGCAACGACACAGAATATAAAGCCGCGCGGCAACGCTTGGACGAAGACCGGGACTTCGCGGTTCAGCAGAAGGCCGCGCTGGAAGCGCAGGGCTTCACCCCCGAAGAGGTGGAGCGCGGCATGGAGGCCACGCTCTCTTACCACGCACAACTCGCAGAAGAGGTGCATTGGTACGAGAAAGTTCGCCGCCGCGAGTTCGCGCCGCTGGCGAACCTAACACAAATTGGCCGCCTGCTGATCGGACTCCGCATCGCCAACGGCCTCTCGCAGCGCGAACTGGCCGACCGCCTCTGCGTGTCTGAGGCGGCGGTCTCCCGTGACGAGCGCAACGAGTACCACGGCATAACGATGGAGCGGGCGCAGCGCGTCTTGGAAGCCCTCGGCGAGACCATCACGGCGTCCGTCGCTGGCACCGTGATGGGTATCGGGGCTGACGAACAGGTCGACCAACGCCTGACCTGTTCGTGACTCCCGCAGCGAGCCGTGATGCCGCGCCATTTTCTCGACACAAGCGCAAGGGCCTCCGGCTAATAGCCGGAGGCCCTTGCGCTTACTTTGTAAGGTAGACGGCGGGGAATGCGTCTGGGGCGCGGAAGCAATCGAGTAAAGCCAGCGAGCAACAGTGGCCTTCTTCTGGTAAACTGATGGCAGTTTCCTCGCGAGGAATCTGCCATATCAACTCATTTTTAACGCCTGGCGGGGCGTTGTCCCTGTTGCCTGCTCTCCATGAGCGGACGGCGGTTACTCCTGCCTACACAGGCGGGAGTGGGCCATGCCGCGCATCCGAACATCCGATCCCGCCGTTCTAAAACTGAATGTCAATCACGACGATTTGAAGAAGCGGGCGGGTGCCGTGGACCTCTACCGTGTGTTGCGGGCCGCCTTCATAGGCGAGTTCGGCTCGGAGGCCGGGCTGCTGCCTCAACATGACGGATGGTGCTACAGTCCGCTCTGGCTTACCCCGCGCCCCGCCTCTGCTACATCGGCGATTCTCCCCGCTGCCGAACGTCATCGGTCTCTGAAATGTCTCATCCTGTCTATGGCTTCGGATGATCCGCAGGAGGCTGCTGCTTTCCCCCAATTAGTCACCGTCCGCCTTCACGGCGGGGGGGAGGTCTCTGTCAGCATGAAGGGAATAGAGTTCCCCAAGCTGACTACTGTTAATCGGAGTATTGTGGAAAAGGCGCGGGTGATGCGGCGAAGGACGTCATATGGGTTGCTTTCTCAGGCCGTCGGACAGGCAGAGTTGGATTTATTTCAGGCACAGGAGGCCATTGATACACTCAATGATGAGGATGTTGAAGCAGATGACCGGATTCAGGTGACGGACGCAGACTCAAAACCCTTGACGGGCCTGTTGGAATTGCCGAGGCCATCGGCGGCGCACACGTCGGACGAGCTGGCCGACTTACTTGAACGGGCTGAGAGCAAGAAAAGCATTCTTTCTATGCGCCTTCGGTGGCTAAAAGGGTGGCTCGATACCGAGTTTGCTATCTGGAAAAAGACGCCAACAGCCACGGAGGTCTCTGAGGTCTCTCGCCTCGTAACGCCGAAAGATGTTGATGATGCCATTGAAGCTATGCAGCCCGTTCTCATACGGTTCCCGGAGGAAACACAGCCCAGGATCATCGGCCATTGGTATGCTACCCTAGTGATGCGTTGTGGGGTCGGATGGCGAGAGATGCGCGCGATGCGAGAGGCCGATGACACCGGCTCCACCAGCCAGAGGCACCTCACATGGCATTACATCGTGAACAGGAAAACCCAGCGGATGAACGGCTAAGACCGCTTCCTGAGCCTCTACCGAAATCCAAAAAAGCCGCTTTCTAGGACACCGAATTTGTTTTTCGGTTGGCAGTACCGAACCCCTCCATACTATTGTGGAGGGGTTTTCTTTGCCCGCCGCGAGAGCAGGCAACCCTGGACATAACAACCATTTTTTCTCAAGCCTGGCGGCGAGAGGTGAGATTTCTCCTTTATCGGGAGAGCAACGACCCCCATGCTGTCCGCCAGCAGCATGGGGGTCGTCTGTTTTGATGATTTCTTAGGATGCTGTCTTAGGATGATCCGCTTGGAGAGCGGCGAAAATGAAGAACGAAATGATTGAACCGGGGCCGAACCCGCTCTGGCTGGCCTTTTTCACAGAACTTTTTTTGCTCGCGGGCAAGCTGGATCGTATTGAGGCAGAACGCGCCCAGGCCGCCGAGAACGCGGGAGCCGAGGCCAGTCAGCCGTGACACATGGAAACGCCCCGCCGCTTTTTTGAGGGGGGGCGATGGGGCGTTTCCGAAAGACCAGAGTAGAACAAAAAGACGGGAACTGGGCTGCTTGCGTGACTGCATAGAGTATACCCACTCCCCCCGTCTCTGTCAACACCGGAGACTACCATGAAAATCGTCGTTTCGGAAATCATCCCCGTCCGCGATGACGGCTGCTTGCTTGCCTGGATCACGCTGCAAATCGGGCCGCTCACAATCTACCAGTGCCGCTGGGTTCAGCAGCCGGGCCAGCGCGGTTTCTGCCAGCCGCCGCAGGAGGTCATCCCAGGAGAGGCCGGCGGGCGCCCGCGCTACCGGCCTCTCCTCAAATGGCCCGCCGAATGGTCGGCCCTCATCAGCGCCGCCGTCGAGGAGGCCATGCGCGACCATCCGAGCGGTCTGCGGCAGCTCCCTCCGACCAAATCCCCCGCCTCCGAGTTCGGGCAAGAGGTCTATCGCCGGGCCGGGATCGGAGGCGGGCGATGAAAAATCTGCCATCATTCGCAACTCTCTGCCGTCAATTCCCAACACTCCGACTGCTGGCCTCCGAAGCGGAGAACTATCAATGCAATATCGACCCCTCATTCTGCGCGAATGGGGCATGGTACGGGCACGGACGGGGACAGGTCAGCCTCCGAAACCGCGTCGTCGCCGTCGCAGACAAGGCCGCCAAACGATTCGGCCAACAGGCGTATGACGTGGTGTACGAAAATGTATACGACAGGCTGCCTGATTGCCGGGACTGCGGCTGCCTGAGCAGGGAGGATTTCGCATGAACACGCCATCGTCACGGCGATACGACAGCATCCCCGCCGAACTGCGCGCGCTCGACCAATGGGTGTGCTGGCTAGAAGAAATGCGCCCGGATCGGGAAGGCAAGATGAAGGCGACCAAAGTGCCTTACGCGCCCCGAACGGGGGAGCGGGCAGATAGCACGGATAGGGCGACATGGGCGACGTTCGCCGAGGCTCAGGCCGCGTATCTTGGTTCCCAAAAGGGCACCAATCCATACTGCGGCATCGGATTTGTGTTCAGCCCCGACGACCCCTACGCTGGCCTAGACATAGATAAGTGCCGCGACCCTCAAACCGGCGCGATTGACGAACGGGCGAAGGGCTATATCCGGCGGCTGAACAGCTACACCGAGGTCAGCCCATCCGGCACCGGAGTAAAAATATGGGTGCGGGCTTCCCACCCCGGTCAGGGCTTTCGCAAGGCTCTAAAAGAAGGGCGCGGTTTTGAGATGTACGACGCCGCGCGATATTTCACCATGACGGGCGACCTCCTCCCGAACTCGCCGACCGTCATTGCCGAACGCGACGGCGAGTTCAACGCTATCCACCGGGAGATTTTTGGGGCAAAGCCCGCTCAGGAAAATCGGCCAATCCGACGCGCGAAAGCCAGCCTCAGCCTCACTGATCAAGAGTTGCTGGATAAGGCGGGCCGCGCCGCTAACGGCGGGAAGTTCAACGCGCTCTGGCAGGGAGACACGGGGGGGTACGGCTCACAGTCGGAGGCGGACCTGGCTCTGTGCAGCCTGCTGGCTTCCTACTGCGGCCCCGACGAAGGCCGGATTGAGCGGCTGTTTTCTCAGTCGGGCCTCGGTCAGCGCGAGAAGTGGGGCAGAAACGATTATCGCCGCCGAACCATCGGCGCGGCGATGGAGGGCAAGAGCGAGTTCTACAGCCCGGCGGGGGCGATCATCCAGCACGGCAAAAGAGCAGCGAAGGCCAGCCAGGGCGCGGCGGCGAGTGGGGACATGGACGCCGACGTTGAGGCCCGCTTTCAGGAGGCGATCAGGCGGGTCGCCGCGCTGAGACTGGCCCTGACGGACATCGGCAACGCCCGCCGACTGGTGGAGTTGTTCGGCGCGGACCTGCGCTACGACCACTCGTTCGGGCAGTGGTTCCTCTGGGACGGACGCCGCTTCCAGTCCGACCAAACCGGCCAGATTTTCCAGCGGGCGAAGAGGACGGCGCAGAGCATCTATCACGAGGCGGGGGACTGCGTGAACGACGCGCAACGGGAAGAGATAGCCAAACACGCGAAGGCATCCGAGGCCCGGAGCCGGCTGGAAGCCATGATCGCTCTGGCGCAGACCGAGCCGGAAGTCGCCGTGACGGCGGACGTGTGGGACAGCGACCCCTGGCTGCTGAACTGCCGGAACGGGGCGCTGGACCTGCGGACGGGATGCCTGCGGCCCCACCAGCGCCGGGACCTCTGCACCCGTCTTGTCCCCGTGGACTACGACCCCGCCGCCGCCTGCCCCCTCTGGGAGCGGTCGCTGGCGCGGTGGCAGCCAGAGGAAGAGGTTCGGACCTTTCTTCAGCGCGCGGTCGGCTATACCCTCACGGGCGAAGTGAACGAGGAGGTACTGTTCTTCACCTACGGCGACGGCAAGAACGGCAAAAGCAAGTTCACCGAGACGATTCAGGCACTCCTGAGCGAGTACGGGGTCAAGGCCGCCGCCGAGACGTTCATGCTGAAGAAGAGCGACCGGGGCGCGGCCTCACCCGAACTGGTCGCCCTCATCGGGCGGCGGTTCGTCTCCGTCTCCGAGGTGGGCGGCGGGCAGTCCTTCAGCGAGGCCCTGCTGAAAGACATGACGGGCGGGGACACGATGACCGCCCGGCCCCTCTATCAGAACGAAGTCAACTTCAGGCCGCTGTTCAAGTTGTGGTTCTACGGCAACGTCCGCCCCACGATCAACGGCACGGACGGCGGTATCTGGCGGCGCATGATGCTCATCCCGTTCAAGGTGACGATCCCCGAAAAGGAAAGGGATCAGCGCCTCCTGCCGAAGCTGCTGGCCGAACTGCCGGGCATCCTGAACTGGGCGCTGGCGGGGTGTCGCCAGTGGCAGGCAGAGGGGCTGAACCCGCCGAAGTCGGTCCTGACCGCCACGGAGGACTACCGCAAAGACATGGACACCATTGGCGCCTTCCTGGAAGAGAAGTGCGCCCGCGATGACAGCTACACGGCGCGCTCCGCCGAACTGTATGAAGCCTACACGGAATGGAGCAAGGCGGCGGGGGAGAAGCCGGTGACGCAGAACGCCTTCGGCCACTCGCTGACGCAGCGGGGCATGGAGCGCTATCGCACCGGCGGCGGGTTCAAGTGGCGGGGGATCGGCCTGCGCGGACCTGCTGAGGATGACGAAGACGAGGCGGAACAGGTAGACACAATGGAGCAGGAGGCAGTGAACCTTGTGCACTCTAAAAGCGAAAAAAGCCATACACGAGGAGTTACAGGGAAAAGTTACGGCTTTGAGGCTACACAAGGTTCACAAGGTACACACCCCAAAGCCGTCGAAGATACCGAATGGGAGATTATACGATGAGCCATACGCCCCCTTCTGTGGACGACGCGCCCGCGCCATTTGGCTTCTCCGACCTCGTGACGGCGATGGCCGCCCTGTCGGTGGAGTTCCGCCGGGAGGGAGACGCGCTGGCCTTACGCGGAGCGGGCGTTCTAACCTCCGAGCTTCGCGCCGCCGTCGCCGACCACAAGAGCGCCCTGCTCACCCTCTGCGACCTGCGGGCCGAGTTGGAACGGCTGCACGGCTACATCATCCGCCTGCGCTGCTCCGACCCGCCCAAAGGCAGCCGCGCGAAGGCCATCCGCTACCAGGAGCAGCAGATAGAGAGGCTGGCCGCGCGCTCTGTGGCTTTCGGCGGCACGGGGGACGGCTGGGACGATCCCGCCGATGTCTTTGCGGACGGCGACCAGCTCATCGGCCTGCGCGCGGCCCTGGCCGAACTGACACGGGGCGATGCGCCTTACCCGCTCCCCCTGCCCCCAGGCTGTACCCTCCTGCCCACGGCGAACTTCGACCCGTTTGAGCATGGCCGCCTCTACAACGGCATGGTGAGCGGAGGCCAGGCAACAGAGGCACAGGAACAGGTATGAGCAGCCGCGCCGACCGCCGCCGCGAGAGCAGGCAGACGGGCAAGCAGAAGAGCATCGGGGCAGCCGGGCAGGGATCGGCACACCGTTGCGGGCCGAGCATCTTACAGGGGCGGCCTCCCCATGCGGCAAGCATGAACGCGGCTAACATGAAGCCCGCTCCGCCCCCGCCGCCGACCACGACGGCAGAGGCGGCGGGCAGGACATGGGCAGAGGCAGAGGCGGCGCGTCTTCGCGGCGACCACTTCGGCTTCATCGAGGCGGCCTCGGCCACGCTCGGAATCCAGCCCGACCACCCGCAGGCGATGAAGGCGATCCGCCGCGAGAGGGCCGCCGTCGCCGTGCAGAGGGCCATGCAGGATGAGGGCTGGGAAACGAGCGTCTGGCACGCGCAGAGCCTCACGAGCGGCCTCCCCGAAAGCGCCCCGGTGCGCGCCGCCAACTTAGCGCGGTGGGAGCGCCTGGCCGATAACTGGCGGCGGGTCCTGCGCTCCGACCCGCGCAGCCTCATTGCTCTCTCGCGGCTGGGGGTGATACTGGAACAGATGGGCCGGGACGAGGAGGCGCTGCACACCGCCCTGCGCGCGCTCTCCGTCATCGAGAGGTCGGCCCGGCGCGCGGCGCTATCTAAATCGCAGAGGGGCGGAGCGCGGGGGGAGGGGACGCCCCATCCGGCCCTCTCCCCTGCGGCCTTCCTGAACGCCGTGGGCCTGCTGCTCGGTCGGCTCGGTCGCCACGGCGAGGCGTCTGAGGCCACCGGGCGCCTCCTGAACCTGCTGGAATCGGAGGATGCTGAGGCGGCGATGGGAGTGGCGGATAGGACACGGGCGGCGGGCCGCCTCCTGCTCCGGTCGCTCGCGCTCGGTCGGCTGGGGAGGTACGCCGAGGCGCTGGACTTCGCAGAACGGGCGGGCCGTCTCGCTCCCGAAAACGACCACTGCCGGGAGACGCTGGGATGGGCGCTCATTCGGATGGGGCACGTCTCGCGCGGCTACACGGAGCTGGCCCTGCGCGGGCGCCCACTGAACGGCTACTTGGGCGCGGGGGCGGTGATGTGGGACGGGTCGCCGCTTGCGGGTCGCCGCCTGCGGATTTGTTCCTGGGAAGGCATGGGCGATGCCGTCCAGTACGCGCGCTACCTGCCCCTGCTGAACCGTGAGGGGCCGGGCAGAGAAGGGCAGGGCGGCTCAGTCCTGCTGGTCTGCGACGACGGGATGGAACGGCTCTTCCGTTCCCTTCAATGTGCCTCCTCCCCGTCCGGTTCTTTCACGGTCGTTCCGTGGAGCCTTCACCGCGCCGACCACCTGGCCTCTATCCGGCGCGGGGACAGGGGCGGCTGGGACAAGGGCCGGGGCTGGGACGTGGACATCGGCCTCGATCAACTGCCCTGCCTCTTCGGAGACGACGCCGACCCGAACTGCATCCCTTCGCCGGGAGGCTATCTCGGTGTCACGGCTGAGGACGTAGACCGGATGCGCGCCCTTATCGTCACTGGCAAGCAGGCCGCCCCCGCGCCTCTGCGGGTGGGGCTGATATGGGCGGGGAACCCCGACCACCAGAACGACCGGAACCGCTCCCTGCCGCTCGCTATGATGGCTCCGCTGGCCTCCGTGTCGGGCGTACAACTCTTTGCCTTGCAGAAGGGCAAGGCGGCGGAGGCCGAAGAGACGCCGCCGGGAATGAACCTTGACCGCCTCGGCCCCCACCTGCGAGACATGGCAGACACAGCAGCGGCGATGAGCCTGCTAGACCTTGTAATCACGGTGGATAGCTCACCGTGTCATCTGGCCGGGGCGCTGGGCGTCCCCTGCTGGACGCTGATTCCCGAACCTGCGGAATGGCGATGGCAGGCGGACAGGGAAGACACGCCCTGGTACAGTTCCATGAGGCTGTTCCGGCAGAAGTCGCCGGGGGACTGGCCGGAAGTCATCGCGCGGGTCGCGGCGGCGCTCACAGCGTTGGCGGATGGCTTTGTAGACGGCAGAGGAGGCGCCCTTGCGGGGGGGTGAAACAGGGGGAAAGCAGGCGCAGGAGGATTGAGCGCAATACGCTCATGCCAGAGGGCTAGGAGACGGGCAGGGTGAGGGTCATTCTTCCACCGGCGGTCGCCGCGCGTTGCGGCTCGATGCTTCGACCTCGGCCTGCTGCTGCCGAAGACCGGCGTTGAACCGGGCGACCATGCCCGCGATGGCCGCCGTCTCCTTCTCCCCGACGACGACGAACGGACGCGCTGGGAGGCCCCGCTTGCTGCCCTCCTGCTGGACGGCGGCGTAGGCGACCGAGGTTCCGACCGTGACGGTGGAAGCGCCCTGCCTGACCGAGTTGACGTTGCCCCCCGTGTTGCTCCGGGCCAGGCTGTTTCTCAGGAGGCGGGTTCTGATAAGCGGCTCGGTGGGGTAGCCGTGCAGCTTCTTCTGGCGCAGGGTGCTTTTGGCGAGCGGGGCGAACTTCGGGTCGCCGCCCGAATCGATGTTGCCGGCGAAGGCGGCGCGCAGGCAGGTCGCTACCTGCGCCATCAGCGTTTGGGCGTTGACGCCCTCTGGTACATTGAACGTCAAGGTCGCCGACACGCGCCCGCCCTTGCCGGATTCGATTTTGACGCTCGGCCCCGTCACCTGGGTACTCCCCGGCCCGCGCCCGCCTTCTTCCTCTTCTTCGGCCATGCCGGTCAGTTCCTCTCCGCCTTAATTTCTTTCGGCCTTCCTCTGCCGTTCGGCGGCCACGCTGTCGTTCGCCCGGTTGATGACTTCCAGCCGGCGAAGCAACTCTTGTGCCCGTGCCGAAGCCTCCTGGGGCGTCCACTGCTCACGGATGTTGATGTCGGTGCTTGTCTCAATCGGGCCGCCGTTCTCGCCCGTATGCTCAAACCGCTTCGGCGCGTCTAGGCCCAGAAGCTCGGCACGGCGCTTTTCAATGCGGAGCATGGCGTCTACCGCTTTGAGATTGCCCTTCTTCACGTCGGGCATCACGGCGAACAGGGCGATGTCAAGCCGCGCCGCCGACGCCTGCCGCATCTGCTCGGTTCCCTCAAAGGCTTCCGTCATCGCCTGGTCGTGGACGGCCTTCACGTCCCTGCCCGCCGTCCGCTTGTCCACCCCGTAGGCGCGGGCGATGTCCCGGTAGGAAGCGCCGGCCAGCCGCATCTGATAGGCCCCGTGCTGGCGATGGGAAAGAGCTTCGGGCGTCAGCTCACTCGCGAACTGGCCGGTCGCCGCGTCGCGCTGCTGTTCCGATTCCTGCTGTCCCGGTTCCCTCTCTTGCTCGGCCTTCCGTTCGGCCTTCTGCTCGGCCTGTCGCGGGTTCGTGTCGGGTGCGTTCTGGGGCATGGTCTTCTCTCCGAAAAACCGCAAACGGGGCGCGGTAGGAAAGGCACGGGAGACGAACACTATGTTTGTCTCTTTTCCTGTCTTCATTATACCAGAACGGGCGGTCGTGTGCAAGGAGAAAGAGTAGAAGAGTGTTACAGCCGGCGCGCAAAAAAGAGGCCGGCGCGTTCCCCTCGGTGAGAAGGAAAAAGCGTGGGCAGTTCCGTGTGCCTGAGTGCAGTTTTAGAGGGTCTGTTTAGTACCTGCCGCTGAGACCACGGGCGCGGCCATAGTCCGCAAGAAAGGTCGCCGCGCGGGATGCAGAATCGTAGAGGCGGTAGTTGGGGTCGGTGTGCAAGGCCAGGAGCATAGCCCTATCGCCTATCTCTTTGGCATCAGCATCATACTCCGCCGACGTTGCGCCGCCGTTGTCTCGATAAGCGGACTGGCTCTGGTCAAGTGCCATTGAGACGATGATGTGTGCTTTCAGGAACTCGGCATCGTCGGGCTGGCCGGCGTCCCTCAGCCGATCCATCGCATAGCGACAGCCTTCGGCATCCCCGGCGACGCACTGGCGCAGCCCGTCCTGCTTGTTCTGGTCTATCTGGGCCTGCTTCGCGGCGTTGGCCTGGTCGGTGGTGACTGCCGAGATGACAGCCACGACGATGAAGGCGGTCAAAAGGCCGGCGAGGATGAGCGAGACCACGGCGACGGAGTTGCGGCGGCGACCGGGTTTAAGGGCCGTTTCAGGTTTAAGGGCCGTTTCAGGCAGTGGAGCGGGCGGTTCCCCTTGCGCTCCCTGCTGATCGAGAGCGTCGGGGAGGGTCGAAATTGGGGGGATGGGGAGGCCGGCGGTCGGGGACGGGTAAGGCTCCCCTATGTCATCCACCGGAGCACCGACGCGGTGGGCGCAGCGGAAGCAGGAGACGGCGCCGGCCTCAAAAGCCGTGCCGCACTTCAGGCACGGCTTTAGCCGCTTCCCCAGGCGTTCGCAGCGCGGGCAGTTCCTCTCGAAAGCCGTCATCATGTAGCCGCAGTCGGGGCAGGGCATCATGGCGGATGGCATCGGCGGCCTCCCTCAGCCATCGCCCTAAGCCTTCGCGGGCGCAGCCGGGATGCCCTTCGGCACGTCGGCGGGGCTTGCGTGCGCCGCCGCCCGGTTCTCCTGCTGGATTTGCAGGTACACCTCCTTGCGATGCACCGGCACGTCTCTGGGGGCGGCGACGCCGATCCGAACCTGGTCGCCCCGCACCTCGACCAGCGTGATTTCCACGTCCTTGCCGATGCAGATGGCGGACTTGTCGCCCTCGTCTACCCGGCGCGTGAGAACGAGCATGATACTGTACCCTCCCTAGCTTGCGAATGATAGATTGCTGCACTGCAAGAACCATGCCAAACAAGCAAAAAGACCGGGAAGAGCGACAGGTATTTTCTCAAGTGTTTTCTGCCGGGGGCTTGCGGACGTGTCGGGGAGTGGCTGAAACGAAGGGGCGGGAATTGCGATACAGCTCAATTCAGGCTGGTTGCAACGACGCCCTGCCCGTCCGCAGGTGTCAGGAGGGCCGGAACGCCGCGCTACGGGGCGCGTGGGGCGACTGGGGCCTATGCTGGCAGGAAGCGGAGGGAAGCCCGCCAGCGCCTAAAGCCCATGAAACGAATCGTGCGAAGCCGATACGGACGCCCCAAGAAAACACAGTCCATGATAGACCCTCCGCAATGTGGATGCACCGGCTTATTCCCCCCGCCGCGCGCCGCAACCCCCTTTCTCATGCCGCTTCGCCCGGCGGCGGCAGAGCCAGTCGTATGCCCGCCCTGCCGCCCGTAGTTTCCAATCGCTCGCCCGCAACGTCCCAGTCCGCATAAGCAATGGGAAAGAGGTCGGGGTAGGTCTGGTGAAGCATCTCCACATACCAGCCCGCGTACAGCCAGTCAGACCCGTACCCGGCGGCGGCTATCTCCGGGAAACGGACGAGGAACAGTTCTGCCAGGCGGCTGGGGCTGCAATGGGCCGCGTCAGTCCAGTTGAAGTATCCGCCTTCCATGCCGCTGCTATAATGCGCGGCTCTCTCCCAGTCTTGGAGCATCGCCCCGTGGGATGCCAGGACGTTCGAGGCCGGGGTGACGGAGCAGCGCCAGTGCATCCCCGACGCCGACATCCCCGGCGCGATCCTGAGCTTCTGGTAGCCGCGCAGGTGCAGCTCACCGACCATCCGCAAGACCTTCCGATAAACCCGGTAGTCCACGCGCTTTTTTCTCCGCTGTATCTAGCCACTGTAACCTAGCCGCCCGCACTGGAAAGCCGCAACAGCTTTTCCACGTCGGACTTCGCGCCGATGGCCCACTCTGCAAGCTCGTCAACGTCTCTTCGCAGGCCATCAGGGAGGGGCGAGCCGGGGCCGACCAGTTGCGCCAGATGCGTACTCACTCCGCTCATCCGACGCAGGCAGAAGTGGAGATGGTTCAGAAGCCGTTCTTCGTCTTCCGCGTCCTCGGTATTTGGCTGATTCATGCTCACTCGTGGTTCATGCGCGCTCGGTGGTGGGACCGCAGCTTGCTTCCTGCTCAGTGCGAATGTCCGTTTTGTACCGGCTGATGCCCATAATCAGCTCCACCTTAGCGGCTATCTCTTGGGGCAGCTCCGTCGCCAGCAGCTTTTCGCATTCCTCGTGAATGGCGTCAAGCGCCTCGCTCATCGTCTTCGTGTTCTTCGTATTCACCGGCTGTAAGATGTCGCTCACCTCGTCACTCCTTCTGCTCCGTGGCGGAGGCCCCGGCTATTCGTCGGCTTCCTGCTGGGCCGTCATCCGGTCCTGGTTGGTCGGTCTAGGCCGCATCGTGCCAGGTCGGTTGGCCCCGGCGTCGTCCATGCCGAGGCCGGCGATGATGGCACTGTCATGCACCCCATGAAGGAGCTGATCCGCCGCCGTCGCCTGCCCGCGCGCGATGAGCCGGCGCACCTCCCGCACGTCGGTCAGCGTCTGCGCGGCATAGGCCCGCCAGCGGTCTAGCTGCTCCTGGGTGACGTTCACGGTGTCCTTCATTTGGCAACCTCCGCATCGGGAACGTATTCCAGCAGCTCGCCGATGCCGCACTCAAAGTAGCGGCAGAGCGTGTTCAACGTCGGCGTCTCCACCCGCTCAAAGTTTGAGTTCATCAAGCGCACGAGCACCCCCTCGGATAGCCCCGTCTCCTCGGTGATGACCTTGTAGGAGAGCTTCCGCCCTTCTTCCTCTTCCTTCTTCACGCGCAGGTATTTGAGCTTGCTTCGGATCATAGCCTGTCCCCCCTCCACCTCCCTCTATTATACCCCTCTGTCAAGTGGGTTGCCCCCGCTGATGCAAATAAATCTTTTTGCAGAATAGGGAAAACACTTGACAGCACTTGCTACAGAGAGTATAATACATCTAACAGCGGGGGCAATACCCGCAACAGTAAAGGACACCGACCATGAACACCGCTGAACTGACCGCCCTGCATACCGCGACCCTCACCGCCATGAACAGCGAGGCCCGCCGCGAGCGCACGTTGGCGAACATCGCCCGCCGCGCCCAGACCCTCTTCGCTGACGGCTACACGGTGGAGACGTGCCGCGTGAAGGGCTTTTTCTATGTGACCGGGCCGCAGGGACAGGAGTATCAGGTGAACGTCGGGACGGCCCTAGGCGATGACTGCGACTGCCCCGCATTCGCCGAATACGGCACCTGCAAGCACTTCCAGGCGGTTGACCTGATGCTCCGAGACGAAGCACAGGCCGCCGAATATGACGCGCTTCACACGGACGCCGACGACGACGCTTACGCCCGGTTCTAACGCCGACCGGGGAGGGCTTGCGGCTCTCCCCACCATCCTCGAAAGGAAACCTGAACATGGAACGCCTCGGAGACATCCTCAAAAGTATCTTCACCGATCCCGCGCCCTGCACCGGCTGCGCGCTGCCCGTCCCCACCTACCGCGACCGGGAGACGGGGCGCTGCTACTGCCTGGACTGCCTGGAAGACGCCGTCGCCGAGTCCCAGGCGGAGATTGCCGCCGAACGGCAGGAAATGGCGCTTCTGGCCTGCTGGGGGCATCAGACAGCCGCCTAGAGACGTTCTGAGGGCCGGGTAACTTCCCGGCCCCTCCGACCCGAACAAGGAACACCGACCATGCAAGCACTAGTGCAGACAACAGAAACAGCCGAAGAAACCTTCCGCAATCTAGGGAATTCTGCGGAAGCCGAAACTCTCACCGAGAACTTTTTGACCGAGGCCCCGCGCTTCTGCGTGGACAGCCGCGACAAGGCCAACTGGCTGCTGAGGAAGCTCGCGGCTATCGAGGCCGAGCGCGCGCTTGTGAAGGCCCAGGCCGAGGAGATTATCCGGGGGCTGGACGGCGACGCCGCCCGCCTGCGCGCCCTGCACGGAGCCGACCTGCGCGAGTGGGCGCGCGCCGAACTGGCCGGGGGCCGCAGGAAGACCCTGCCGCTGCTGTTCGGCTCCGTGTCCTTCCGCACCGTCCCCGCCTCCCTGCGCGTGGCCGGGAGCCGGGAGGCCATCGAGTACGCCAAAGGGCAGGGCTGGGACGTGGTGAGGGTCGCCGAGACGCTGGACGCGGACGGCTACAGGCAGCAGGCCGCCGCCGTCCTGCACGAGACGGGCGAAGTGCCGCCGGGCGTCGAGGTCGTGCCGGAGCGCGAGAGCTTCAGCCTCCGGTTCGGGAAGCCGTCAAACAGCGACGGGTCAAAAGGCGACGGGGAGGAGTAGACCGATGAGCCTCCCCGACCCCCACCGGATCAGGATCGGCGACCACTTCGGGCGCTGGACAGTCACCGGCGAGCGCGTGATGATCGCCGCTGGCCGTGCCGGAAAGCGGGTCTCCGCCCACGACTGCCGGTGTCAATGTGGACAAGAGCGCCGGGTCATCGCGAGAGACCTTTGCCGGGGGCACTCCACCTCCTGCGGCTGCTGGCGGCGGGAGCGAACCTCCGAGCGCAGCCGAACACACGGGTGCAGCCGCGAACGACTCTACTTCACCTGGCGCGGGATGCTCCGGCGCTGCCACAACCCCGCTTTTAGACAGTACCGTGACTACGGCGGGCGCGGCATCACCGTCTGCCCGGAGTGGTAGGACTACGAGGCGTTCCGGGCCTGGGCGCTCGCCAGCGGCTACGCCGACGACCTCACGATTGACCGCATAGACAACGACGGCGGATATTCGCCAAACAACTGCCGCTGGGCAACCCGGAAAGAGCAAGCACAAAACAGGCGCCCCAAGTGATTTATCACAAGTAGGGATGCACCGACGCCCCTTCCCGCGCAGGGAAGGGGCTTTTCCAGACACACAAAACCCGGTCTTTTTACCGGCAGCCACAAGGAGAACGCAGCGATGAGAAACACGAACCGAGACGCCAAAGACGGAAAGGCCATGAGGCAGCTTCGAGCAGAGAGCGGGCAGATGATCCGCAGCATACAAGGCATCCTCGCCGAGTATCATTTCGAGATGGACGGGTGGCACACGCACAGCAAAGGCCGCGTCGTCACCCAGACGGGCATCCGCGCCATCAGCAGAGCCGACGCTTCCGACCGCTACCTCATCCTGGCACGCTGGGAAGGCGAAACCGGACCTGCCCGGTGGAGCGTCCTCAGTCCGCCCAAGCGCCGGAGCCGCCATGCCAGCCGTCGCCATGCCCGTCTTCTCATCGGGGCCGCGCAGGTGCTTCTGGGCAGCTACCGCCTCAGCGGAAACCTCTGCACCCGCCAGCCCTTGATTCCTGAGACCAACCCCCCTGAGACCAACCCTGAGCAGGCAGGTGACAAGGAGGCAGGCGATGCGGCGACCGTTCGCGCGTGAAGGCTTCGCCCTGTACGCCTACCGTCTCCCCGGCGGGCGGCGCGCAGTCCAGAGCGGGGAGAGGGCCGGCGAGGGCGAGGCCATGCTGCTGATGTGGGCATGGCTGCCGCCGAAGAAGGCAGCCGGAGAGAAGGCCACTGGGAGCCAGCCCCTCGCCCGCGCCGGCTAGGGTATAAGCGATAGCCTGAGAATGTTAGCCTGAGAACGATAGACTGGCAGGCAGGCCGGGTCGGGTGAGTTCACCCGACCCGCTTCAGACACGAAAGGAAGCCCGATGCCCGAAAGACGAGAGCGAAAGAAGCAGCATCATGTGAACGAGGATCAGGAAAGCGAGATGATGGCGAAGGCCCGCGAGGTGCCGCAGCTCCAGCCGGAGCGGGCCGTGGGGACGTGCCCCGAATGCGGCGGCCCGCTGGTCGAGAACGCCTACTGGCTCCGCTCGAATACTCGCCAGAGGGACGGCCTGCCGCTGCCCCTCGGCGTCGGCGAGTGGGTGGCATGGCGCGAGTGCTGGAATGCCCTGGGCGCCCCGGAGCGCCGGACATGCAGCTACCGCATCAGCATCCCGTTCCACCCTGGCCTGCTCCGATAGCAGGGCCGGACATCAGCAACATCCGTTTTCAGCAACATCCGTGAGCAGCACGGCAAACACCGCTCGGAAGTGTTATGACGACACTTCCGAGCCGCCTTTCGGCAGGAAACAGGCGAGCGGGCGGCGAACGGTCGGGGAACACAGACGGCAAGACAGAGACAAACGGAAAAGACAGAAAAACGCAGAGAAGGAGCAGCAATCATGTGGATGGGAACAGTAGAGGGATGGTTTTCAATCGTCAAGCATCGGGAGCAGGATGACACGTTCATGGTCCGGGCGCGCGTGAGGGGCGACCTGGAAAACCTGCGGCATCTGCCCGCGCTTGAAGGTATCGGCCTGCCGCCGGTCGTCCTGACGCCGGACGCCGACTACCCCTGCCGGCTGGTCGTCACGACCGCGCAGAAGGACGCCATCGTAAAGGCACTGGCAGACGGGATAGACTACGGCAACTTCAAGAGCCGGGTCCACGAGCGGCCCGACCAAACGAGGAAGAACCGCGCTTATATGGAAGTCTGGTCGGCCATGAGCCGAACGGAGGAGCCGGGGGCGCGGGAGGAAGCCCGGCAGGTTGAGAAGAAGACCGGGAACGCTTACATTGACGAGGCAAACGCGAGGATAGAGGCTTTTCAAGCGCCCCTCATAAAAGCAGGCGTCACCGAAGCGCCGCCCGATGGAACCGTCAAACCCCTCGGAGCGTTCGCTGAGGCACGGGAAGCAGGGGCGGCACACTCGGAACAGGAGGCCGAAGATGCACGACCATCATCATCATAGCCATCAGCATCATCCCGACCTGGAAGACGTGGCGCTCGGCTACCTCATCGGCAGGAGCGTCGGGCAGCGACCGCCGAACAACTCCGGCGATGGAGGTGGGGGGATCGGCTGCCTCATCTTCGCCGCCGTGCTGGTCGGGCTGGCCGACTTCGGCATCGTCCCTGCCATGTGGGATTGCGGCGGCTACGCGATAGGGCAGGCGCCCGTCGTGGGCCTGGTCTGCTACCTTCTGGCGCTCATCATGGCGGCCTTGTATGATTGGATGTCGGTGGTGGGGCATACTGTTGGAAAGCCGCGCGGCCTTACTGCCAATCTCGCTCAGGGCGAATCTGGACAGTCGGGGGAAGAAGGCTCACGGCACACCCTACCAC